>MDTF01004469.1_pt1 | contig 18162 bp, 10 predicted proteins | sample 811191 | NCBI WGS metagenome assembly MDTF01 (sample SAMN05326649, study PRJNA326480) | marine metagenome | isolation source: seawater | place: Southern Ocean | collected 2011 | reverse complement strand
GGCTGCTCAAATCAGTCTGAACAAGATAGCGATCAATCTGATACACGAGCATTAACTTTAGTTAATAACTTTACAGAGTCCTTTTCCAGCAACTGGACTTCAAAGAATGCAGAGGCGATGGGGAATTTGTATGCCGAAGATGCTGTTAGGATCGTCTCAACAAGGCAGACGCCTGTGTACGGGAGAGAGGCAATCACTGCGCAATTCGAAGGGGATTTTAATGGAGCTTTTGAAACAACCAATATCGACGCTGTGCCATCATTAGCGAAATTTTTGTCTCCAGATATTGTGCTCGCAACTGGAACCTTCAATGTGATTGACGCTGAGGGTAAAACGATAAATCAGGGCTACTGGGGAAATGCATATAAACTACAGGGAAGCACCCTCACCGTGCTGATGGAGTCTGCTGGCGACGCCTCACTAAATGGTATGAGGCGAGCTAGCTTAGAAACTCCAGAGATGCCTGATCAGATGTATGAAGGCCCCGGGGCCAATTTAGTTAACGACGCCGTCGACGCTTATGTCTTAAATGCGAATACAGGTAATTCAAACGGAATCGCAGATCTATTTACTCAAAATGGCATTCAAGCTGTTTCTAATAACGACAGCATATTGTTTGGACGCGATAGTATTTTAGAGACTCTCAATCAGAATCCAGCAACGGAAATTGAACTGGATGCTTGGCCATATGGTTATCGAGAGATCGGGAATTCGATAGCAATAGGTTGGGGTGGATACAAACAGACAGACCCCTCCGGCACTGTCGTTGAGTTCGGTCAGTGGGGTAATATTTGGGAAGTTACTGAGACTGAATTAAAACTCATTATAGAGCGAGCGAGCGCCTTCTCAGGCGAATAGCCACATAAGGAAAAATGGGGTTTGGTTGTAAAATTTTCAGCTGGGAGTGCTTAAAGCATATTTAGAAGCTCTCCCGGCATTTTTTCGCGCCCCCTAAACCCTCAGCGGCAGCTCGTCACAATGTCACCTAATGGAAAGAAAGCTAAAAGCTTACCCTGTGAGCTTGGCTGCCATCTGTTGGCGAAAGATAAGCTGAACAAGGACTTGCTTAAGAGCGCCCTCGTAGCCTCTGGGAAGACTCATAGAAGAGCAAGATAACGAAACTAGTTGATGGTTTTCTTGCGGGTACCGACTAACTCTAAAAACTTGATATGCGTGTACAACAACGAATTACTGACACTATTCAGTAGCACCGATTGCTACTGCCTCCTCGTCCCACCAAATCAAAGAAGGTATCTTCTGCAAATTATTTGCCATTTTTCTGTATCAAGGAATTTACCGGCCATTAATTACGGCATTACCCTGCCTTTGATGCTTTATTGCAAGGAGTTCTTATTGTCACAAAAAAAAATCACTCAGAATTAATATATCCCACCACTATCCTTATTAATTTATTAACGTATTGATGCCCCAGGCATTCCATATACTCGAAGATTTTCCAAAATTACTAGGTGTCCGTCGAGGCCAAAAAAAAAACCAAGATCGCACTGAATTGCTGACTATTTATGTTCTCTTTTATCATAACTTTTCATCAAAATTTTAAGTTTCATCAAATGTAGCCTGAATACTCTCAGCTAACAAATTTATCCGATATGGCTTTCTAACAACTGCATATTTTGTAAGATCCTCATTACTTAATGGTTTTTTTGCATCCCCTTTCCCTTTACTATATCCAGAGGTGAGCACAACTTTTATCTCCGGGTAATACTCCTTAACCCAGTCTCCCAGCATTCGACCGTCCATATCACCGGGCATCAGTATATCGCTAAACATAAGATCAATTTCTACCCCAGATTGGATAATCGACACAGCCATGTCTGCATTCCCAGCCTCGATCGTTTTGTAGTTTAATCCGCGTAAATCCCTAACTGTAACCCTCCGCACTCTGGGCTCATCCTCTACAACCAATATAGTTTTAGAGAAATTTGATTTACGACTTGTGGAAACCTCCATAGGCGAAGCTGTTTTTACCTCTCCCATCGAAGGGAAATACATCTCTACTGCGGTCCCCTCTCCGACTTCGCTATTTATTCGCAGGAAGCCACCTGATGTTTTAAGGAAGCTATATACCATACTAAGTCCTAGGCCAGTGCCAGCGCCTACATCCTTTGTAGTAAAAAAGGGTTCTGTGATTCGATCGATAATATTAGGATTAATCCCTTCGCCCTGGTCACAAACTGATATTTTTACGAAGTCCTTATTCGTCAATTCATTCATTTCAGTTTGTTTGACTTGTTGTTTTGTTTTTTCATTACTCATTTTCTCAGCTGTGATGTTAATCTGACCCCCGCGGGGCATAGCATCACGCGCATTAATGACCAAATTAAGCAATGCATTCTCTAGCTGAGAAGGATCAACACTAACAGAAAGACTTTCTTCCGGCAGTCTCAGGTCTAATGAAATCTTTTCACCGATAGTCCTAGACATAAGACGGTAGAATTTTTCCATAGCCTCATTTACATCTTGCATCCTAGGCTGCAGATTCCTATTGCTAGAAAATTGCAGAAGACGCCCGGTAAGCTCAACACCATCTTCAACGGCAGATAATGCGTCCTCAAAAAGAAGGGTTATCTCGTTAGAAACAGTCCCCAGATCTTCTTGAAGAAACCTTAAATTACCTTGAACAATACTCAGCAAATTATTGAAGTCATGCGCAAGCCCACCAGTTAACTGCCCTACCGCTTCCATTTTTTGAGATTGCTGAAGCGCAAACTCTTTTTCCTTTAACGACGTAATATCCTGTCCGACACCAATAACACCAACGATTTTACCTTCTACGTCACGGCGCGTGCTCGCATTCAGGAGAATCTCTAGGCGCTGCTCGTCCTTAGTGTAAAGAGGAAATTCAAAGTTAGAAGTTTCTTCACCCCCTAACGCCTTATCAAAAACCCCTTTAACCGAATCCTTGTACTCTTCGGTAATAAAATCCTGCACCATATAACGACCCAGAACTTCCTGCTTCTCAAAACCGGTGATCCTAGCCGCCGACTGATTCCACTCAGTAACTCGCCCCTCAGCGTCAATGCCAAAAATAGGTGCGTTTGCTGTATCAATCAACTGCGTCAGTTCGCTTGATGTCCGCTCACTTTCCTTTCGAGCTAAGTTCTCTGAAGTGATATCCTGGCCCACGCCAATAACACCAATGATGTTGCCCTCTAAATCTCTGCGCGTGCTCGCATTCAACAGGACATCAAGGCGACTCCCGCCCTTGGTATAAAGTGGAAACTCAAAGTTAGCAGTTTCTTCACCGCCTAACGCATTGTCCAAAACTACTTTGACCGAAGCCTTGTACTCTTCAGTGATGAAATCCTGGACTAGATCACGACCCAACACTTCCGCTTTTTCAAAACCAGAGATCCTAACCGTTGACTGATTCCACTCGGTGACTCGACCGGCAGCATCAATGCCAAAAATTGGCGCGTTTGCTGTATCTATCAACTGCGTCAGTTCGCCAGATGAACGCTCACTTTCCTTTCGAGCCAAGTTCTCTGCAGTAATATTCTGACCCACTCCAATAACGCCAATGATGTTACCTTCTAAATCTCGGCGCGTACTCGCATTCAAGAGCAAGTCAAGGCGACTCCCGTCCTTAGTGTAAAGTGGAAACTCAAAGTTTGCAGTTTCTTCACCCCGTAACGCTTTATCAAAAACCCCTTTCACAGAGTCCTTATACTCTTCGGTAATAAAACCCTGCACCAGATCACGACCCAACACTTCTTCTTTCTCAAAACCAGAGATCCTAACCGCCGACTGGTTCCACTCAGTAGCTCGAAACGCAGCGTCAATACCAAAAATAGGTGCGTTTGCTGTATCGATTAACTGTGTCAGTTCGCCCGATGTTCGCTCACTTTCCTTTCGAGCAAGATTTTCTGCTGTAATATCCTGTCCCACACCTATAACGCCGACAATACCACCCTTGGCATTACGTCGAGTCGTAGCATTCAATGACACCCTTACTAGATTGTTATCTTTTGTGTAAAGTGGAAATTCAAAGTTCGAAGTGTTGTCTCCTTTGAGCGCTTTTTGAAAGACATCATTAACTGACTCGCGATAGTTTTCCCTGATAAAATCTTCGACCAAGCTTTTGCCCATAACTTCATCGGCATCAAATCCCGTGATTTCAGCTGACTTTTGATTCCATTCATTTACGTTTCCTTCAGCATCAATACCAAAAATAGGGGCATTAGCAGTGTCAATTAACTGAGTCAAATCCTCTGCCACTCGTTCCATTTCCGAGCGATAACCATCGATCTCGGTAATGTCTTGACCTACTCCCACTACACCAACGATACCGCCGTCCGCATTACGCCGTGTTGTGGCGTTTAATAAAACCCAAACCAGCTTATTGTTTTTTGTGTAAAGTGGAAACTCGAAGTTTGAGGTGTTATGCCCTCTGAGTGCTTTTTGTAATACACCATTGACTGACTTACGGTAATTTTCTCTAATAAAGTCTTCCACTAGGTTTTTACCCATAGCCTCTTCGGAATTAAACCCTGTGATTTCAGCTGACTTTTGATTCCATTCGTTTACGTTTCCTTTTGCATCAATGCCAAAAATTGGAGCATTGGCCGTATCAATGAGCAAAGTCAAATCCTGTGCCACACGCTCTGTTTCCGAACGATAACTATCAAGCCTTTTTTGAAAGACTAGCTCTTGATTAGCCAAAGCTAATTCTTCAGCCCGTTTTTCCTTTTCTTTGTTAGCAAGAACCAATTCATCGGCTCTTTTTTCTTTCTCTTTATTGGCAAGAATTAACTCATCGGCCCGCTTGTCTTTTTCTTCATTTTGAAAAGCAAGCTCTTTATTGGCAAGAACTAATTCGTCAGCTCTTTTTTCCTTCTCTTTATTGGCAAGAGTTAACTCGTCGGCTCGCTTGTCTTTTTCTTCATTTTGAAATGCTAATTCTTCATTGGCAAGGACTAATTCGTCAGCTTTTTTTTCCTTCTCCTTATTAGCAAGAAACAACTCATCGGCTCGCTTATCTTTTTCTTCATTTTGAAAAGCAAGCTCTTTGTTGGCAAGGACTAATTCGTCGGCTCTCTTTTCCTTCTCTTTGTTGGCTAGAGTTAACTCATCCGCTCGCTTGTCTTTTTCTTCATTTTGAAAAGCAAGCTCTTTATTTGCAAGAACTAATTCGTCAGCCCTTTTTTCCTTTTCCTTGTTGGCAAGCGTTAACTCGTCAGCACGTTTATCTTTTTCTTCATTTTGAAAAGCTAGTTCTTTATTAGCAAGGACTAATTCGTCGGCTCTTTTTTCCTTCTCTTTATTGGCAAGAATTAACTCGTCGGCTCGTTTGTCTTTTTCTTCATTTTGAAAAGCTAGCTCTTTGTTGGCAAGAGTTAATTCATCTGCTCGCTTTTCTTTTTCTTGGTTTTGGTTTTGGCTCTGGTTACTCATCGAAATTCCTGAGCATAACTGGATAGCTCGTTTTATTTTAATATTTTAGTAATTCGTCAAATTAACGTAAAGACGATATCACTCTCTCAATGTAAAATTATTCGCGTGTTATAAGGTTTCATTTAACGGCTTATGGAAAACTGCAAAACGTAAAATGCATATAAAAGAATCAGCGTGTCGTCTCTATACTTAAATCTTGAATCTTGATCAGTAACACCTTTGAATTGCCACACAGTTTGTGAAATTTTTGCCCGCATTTGAAAATGATTTAGTCTTGTGTCGCCTATCAAAAATAGACGAGCTTCTACCGCATTTTTCAAAAATATTTCATTAAAAAACTACATTTCACTGCTATAAATACTTGTAAATACAGGAGGTGTTCTAATCTGTATCTCTTATGTAATGGTTGCGCGCCTTAACCCAAGGGTAAAAATTGCATTGGGTGAGGTATATAGGCCGCTTGGCTATTTTTAAAGTCACTACATACATAAAAAATACTATATGTTATTATATGTAACTAAATGTATATACACTGATAATACTCCTATTGCGATTTTTTACTGCAATAAATGCATATTTTTGGTTCAGTCCCACTAAAAATGCAGTTTATGCCTACTTTGACTTCGAGTACGGGCGAATTTAGACCCTATATTCAGATCGGAAGCTCCACAGTACTAAATGCAACTGTCTCGCTAACTTTTGACTCGAATTTGTACGGAGCGAAAAGTAATCAGACTTTTATGGATCTGGCTTTAAACGGTTTAGCTAGCTGCCCAACTACGTTAGAGGGTAATTCTGTGATAGGAAACGAACACTTTTACTAACATCGGCATAAGCCTCTGGGGTCGCTAGAGCCCCAAAGTCTCATGCCAAAAATGATGAAATAGCAGCACCAGAAAAATAAAAGAATGCTAAAACCTCCGTAAGCCGTCAACTTGATTGGATACGGTAAATATTACCGATTAGCATCGATAAACCACTGTGATGTCGATTCTGCGTTAAAGCGCCAGGCGGCATAGCAACAAATACCAAACCGATATTTAATTTGACGTAGCGGGCTAGACTTTGCGCTTATATCGTTGTTCACACCTAATTGCCGCGGCGAAAACTTCACCCTGGCTTTTGCTGCTTTCTTCTTCGCGCGCTTTTCATCCACATAAATTCGTGTTCAATCCACTAACGCAAAGGCCTGCTAAAATCGCGATCTAACAACAGTCGAAACCTGATATAGTGTCGCGAAATAACGCACTCGTGAGCCAATAGTCATGCGCACTTAGGTTATGTCCATAGGCGATTGCGCTGGCCTATGAATAGAGTCACTGAGGAGTCCATCGCTCTCCCTAGCGACATCAGAATAAAATTCTATCCTTTTCAATAAGATTGCTTGTTCCTGCGCCAGCGACTATTTATCCTTAATTGAGCTGCTCAGGGTAGATGTAAAAACCGGCACGCTGCTGCCGGTTCACGGAAAAGTATGCCTTGAAACGGTTTATAAAACTGTCATTCTAGGCGCCAGTATCAACTTCTTTTTTTAGGGAAGCTGTGTCTAAATAGAGAAGAAAAATGCCTTTTAGCTGAGCTTGTACCGCAAGTGGCGGCCTACCTTATATGTCACTAGGGCCTCGTTAACGTTAGGACTTAGATTCACAACCGCACAGACCAAGTTTTGTATGAAATGGCATACTTGGTAATACTAATACGACGCAGGCCTATATTATGAAACTCGCGATTCTCTCAAGAGGACCTCGCTCCTACAGCACACGCCGCCTAAAAGAGGCCGCATTACAGCGCGGTCACGACGTGAAAATATTAGACACACTCAAGTTTGCAATTGATCTACAAAAAGGCGTGCCGGACCTTTATTTTCGTCAAAAAATGTTAAGCAACTACGATGCGGTTTTACCAAGAATCGGCGCATCGATCACCTATTACGGCACCGCCGTAGTCCGACAATTTCAAGAAATGGATGTTTTTTGCGCCAACACAGCACACGGCATAATGAATTCTCGTGATAAATTACGCAGCCTGCAAATACTTAGCAGGCACCACGTCGGCATCCCACGCACAACCTTTGTCAGTGATAAAAAAGATGTTCTGCCCGCTATCAAGCGAGTAGGTGGCGCCCCGGTTGTAATAAAACTTATTGAGGGCACGCAGGGAATTGGTGTGCTGCTAGCTGAAACCAGCAAATCGGCTGAAGGTATTATTGAACTATTGCAAAGCCAAAAACAGAATGTCTTGATTCAAAAATTTGTCGCTGAGAGTAAGGGCAAAGACATTCGTGCATTTGTTGTCGGAGACAGAGTTGTAGCCGCTATGAGGCGAGTTGCTCAAGGCCAAGAATTTAGGAGTAATGTGCATCGGGGAGGAATCGCCGAACGAGTCGAATTGGACGAGCAATACACTGAGACTGCTGTTCGAGCAGCTCAAATTCTAGGCCTTCAAGTTGCCGGCGTTGATATGCTGGAGGGCGCAGCGGGTCCACAAATTATGGAGGTTAATTCTTCTCCTGGCTTGGAGGGAATTGAAACCTGCACAGGTCTGGATATCGCAGGAGCGGTTATTGACTACATATCCGCCCAAGTAGATTTCCCTGAAATTGATATAAGACAAAGACTAACCGTCAGCAAGGGCTACGGCGTTAGTGAAATTTATGCGCCTGAAGGCTCAGACTTTGTTGGAAAAACAATCAAAGAAACGACCCTAGCTGAGCAAGACATTAATGTTCTCACTTTATATCGAGGCGATAAGATCATACCAAACCCGAGAAGTAACCGGGTTCTAGAAGCGGACGATAAATTGTTATGCTTCGGTAAGCTGGAGTCCATGCGTAAAATGATCCCAAGCAAATCTAGAAGGCGCAGACGACCTAAGGTAATAGATCTGGTATCAGAAGTAGCAGACACGCAAAATCCCGAAAACCCAGAAGACTAAGACAATAACGTTAGCTTAAGCTTATTTATGGCATGCCTTTGAAACTATCAGTTGGCATTGTGCATGGCCGCAGATCCGAGCGATTAGGTTTGCGCCACCTTTTACCATAACGCCTTCGCCGAGCCGCTTTCACATCCATCTATGCCTATCGCTGCTTGGTTAAAAGTGGAACAATTTCACGAAAGGAATCAAATCAGCATCACCTGTCGCTATAACCTAGCGACCTTAAATTACTGAGAGCGCAGCAACTGACTCACTGCTGCACTCTCAGCTTTTCAAGTAAGATTAACCCTTAGTCGTTTAAAGGGATGAAAGCCAAAGCGTAATTTCCATTTAAAGGAATCACTAATTGATTTTGAACTGGGTCATAGCACATTGATGCAGCGCTAGGGATACCTGCCGCAATAAGCTCAGCATCCTGACCAGGCTCAATTTTTGATACGCTTCCAAAACGAACGCTGCTTACATATTTAGTCCCATCGTCAAGAATAACAATCCCATCGTTACCCCCTTCAATCGTGTGCTCTGTGTTTATCACATTCCCATCTAAGTCGTATGTGATAACGGCATTGTCACCAATGTTAACAACAACCACATTGCCTTGTGTATCTATAGCAACGCCGTTCGGCACTGTCAGCGGCGCGCCTTCTGCGAAGGTAGAAACAACATCATCGCTTGTCACTTTATAAACCACTTCTGGATTACTGGAGTTCGATGTGTAGACTGTGCCGTCTTCTGTTACGGCAATGCCATTTAGAATCGTTGATCCAGGAATAGGCACCGACTTAATCGGCCGCCCCGAAGCTAAATCAAAAGAGCGTACATGGTCTATATCAACGGTATAAAGAACGCCATTTTTAATCGCGCTACCCAATGGATGATTTAACTCTAAACCATCACGAGTCACTCCTATCCATTTCGGTGTATGGACACTGCCATCGGGATTAATCAAAGACACAAAACCATCGTTTTCGGATCCATCACCGCGCTCACCATTATTCATCGCAAGGATAAGATTTCTCTGCGGATCAAAAGTACAGCTTTCAGAAAAATGGAAACTACCATAAACTTTTACATTATCCGACATGAATACCCTTTCGCCACTTTCGTCTACCGAGCTAATTGGATCTCCGGTTTGAAATTCTTGCGCTAATGCCATTGGTAAAAAACTAGTTGAGGCAAGGCAAGTTAACGCCAGCATTGGGATCAGATTATTTACAACGCGTATCATTTAAAAACTCCTTTAAGGTAAAAATAGTAAACTTCGTTATTCGTTATGCACATCATTTATTGTACTCAACCTTAAGCATAGGTTAAATATATTTCAGCCAAACCTGTTCTGGCATTTACTGGTTATTTACAAAAGCGGCCCACCACAGTTCTCAAAACCCCGCTTCAACGACCCTTTGATATCTTTTAGTAGGACTGCGGCGCCACGTTTCTATAGCGAGCAAACCATGCCAAAATATTATCCACCTTGGCAATAAGGTTTGAGGGCCGGGACGCTATTCCGTGAGATGACTCAGGGATTCTAACCAATGCCGAATCAATACCACGCATTTTTAAAGCCTGATAATACTGCTCCGATTCTGGCATTGGTGTTCGCATGTCAGACTCACCCGCTATTAACATAGTTGGCGTTGATACGTTTCCAACAAGAGACAGCGGTGAACGCTCCCAATAAGCTTCGTAATCTTCCCATGGCGGCTTCTCGAACCAGTAACTAGCAACGACTTCTGGAATATCACTGTATAGGGCCATGCTCGCCCAGTTGATAACGGGTTTTGCTACCGCGGCAGCTGCAAATCTATCCGTCTTACCAATTATCCACGAACTGAGCACTCCTCCTCCTGAGCCACCTGTCACGAAAAGTTGTTCTTCGTCAATGTACCCCATTTCAATAACAGCGTCGACACCGGACATCAGATCATCATAGTCCTGTCCAGGATAATCATGATGAATCTCATTCGCGAAGTCGAAACCATAGCTAGTCGATCCGCGTGGATTAGTATATAAAACCACATAGCCCGCGGCTGCATACAGCTGTACTTCAACTGAAAAATGGGGACCGTAGGCGGTAAACGGGCCACCATGTATCTCCAGCATCAATGGATACTTTTGGCTAGGATCAAAGTCCGGCGGAGTCACAAGCCAGCCAGATATATCATGATCTCCGACCGATGAACGCCAGCTGATTTCTTCCACCTCGCCTAAGGTTTTGTGACCAAGCAAATCTTCATTGAGACTGGTCAATTTGCGCGCTCCTCTGCGATTAGCAAACCCCAGATCCGCAGGACGTTGTTCCGAACCTGCCGTATAAGCAATAGTTCCATTTCGCGCAATTGAAAAAGACCCACTTGTGTAAGGGCGACTAATGCCAACGCCTCCTACATCTTTAACAAGTAGCTGCAGCTCTCCTTCCATCGAAAGCGTAGCGATATTTTTCTTACCAAAGTCATCGTAACTAATCATTAGCTGAGTTGAGCTACCGGTCCACCTCACCGTGTTGACCGACCGATCTAAGTTAGCAGTGAGGTTTTCGATTGAACCGTCTGCCACGTCCATCAAGCTTACCAATGTATTGTGGTAACCCATCTTTTTATCTTCGTAGCCAAGAAATACGAGTTTTTTACCGTCGGGTGAAAAGCTTGGAGAGTGGTCTGGCCCATCTCGCTGGGTTAACTGAATCATCTCGCCACTAGCAACTGAAACCGACCAAAGATCTTTATTTTGGCCTTTCAGTCGCCAGTCAGCGTTGCGATTGCTTGACAGCACGATTCTTTCCCCGTTGGGAGACCACGCGAAGGTTCCCTGATGATTGAATTCACCGGCAGTGATCTGTCTTGGGCTGCCTGCATCCGCTGGAATGACGAATAGCTGATTGTATCCAGGCTCTAGGTAGCCGCTCCCGTCTGATCGATATTTAAGCCTCTCAATCACTATTGCTGGTGGGGCCCACTGGGCTCCTTCGGGTTTTTCTGGAGGAGTGGCCAGTGATTCTTTTGGGCTTTTGACCAGTGCCGAGAACGCTAACATCGTTCCATTCGGCGACCACAACAACCCACTAGGCGACTCAGCAAGATTACTCAATAAGGCAGTTTGACCTGTATCCATCCACCGAACATAGAGCTCAGGGCCACGGCCTTCCTCACTCGATATGTAAGCCAGGCGGTCGCCAGATGGAGACCACCTTGGGCTGGTATAGGATTGCGCACCAGAAAGAAGCGGCCGGTGATTCTTTCCATCGCTGCCTACAATCCAGATGTTTGATCTAGCCCGGTCGATCATAATGTCGTTTGACTGCCGAACGTAGACTATTTGATTGCCGCTCGGAGATATCTGCGGGTCAGTCACCACCTCAAGCTCGAACACATCGGTATTCAGAAAGTAGCCAGTAGAAGGTGCGGTCGAGTGCTCTGCGGCCAATACAGAAATTGGTAGGCACCAGATCAATAGAAAGGTTGGCAATAGGCGTAACATACAAATTCCTTTAACGAGTAGTTGTTACAAATGAATACGAGACCCTGTATTAAGAAAATGGCCACAGCAGCTGGCGAAGAGCTCGAAGGAAGATGAACATAACACAGGAGCTTAGGCACTCAAACAAGAGATAGACAGGGAACGTTGAGAGAAATCAGCTTGCATATCCTTGCACCTAGGCTGCGGGACTTGGCGTCGAGCCAGTAAGCACAGTTCATTTATCTATCCGATGATGAATGATGAGATCTATGTGTTCCATCTAATTGCGGAGACAGGCCTAGGGCGCAATTTACAACTCCCAGAGCCGCATGATAACAACTGGGACGAAACTGACAGTATACTTAGCGCCCATTGCAACAGCATCATGAAAGAACTCCGCCGGCTTCTAGGTCTTCGCAAAAACCAGAGTGTCTTTCATCCCAATACTACGCAGTTTACATTGCACCTTGGTACCGCTGTGTTTGCTTTCTGGCGGCAAAGCATGAACCGAGACCAAAGTGTTTTTTGTTTAAGCAACGTAACCCTCGAAGTACAGCTCATTAAACTGTCGGATACCAATTTGATAAGGACGGATACTTGAAGAGATTTAATCAGCGAAAAAATTTTACCAAACTTTAGCAGCCAACTGTCTTTGCAGCCCTACCAAACTTTGTAGATCAGCAATTCCTGAATAGTGTGACTGCTAGCTCTAGCACTCACACTATTCAGCACGCACCAACCAAACCAAGAAAATCGATTAATTGAGCTCAGCAAAACCAGGAGGTGGACGCCGATGCATTGTTGCCTGTTCATAAGCATAGGCTAGCTCAATCAAGATGCCTTCCGCATAGGGACGACCGACAAATTGTAGGCCAGCCGGCAGCCTATCCTGCCAAAAACCCATAGGCACAGTCACTGCGGGTAAGCCGGCATCCGGAGCTAGCAGCTGATTGTTATCGCCTTTATATTCTTCATCAGCATAGTCAATTCTTGCTGGCGGGTTAGACCATGTTGGAAAAACGAATGCATCAATGTTTTCGGCATCCATTGCTGCTATGGCATTTTCGAGTAGTTGGTTTCGCAATGCATTGTTGGGCCAAGTGTCACACTCCTCATCCCAATCATCAGGACTGACATCGAGAGGAAATTGCGAAAAGAATTCCAAAGAACCTTTCGTTTCTTCCGCATACTCATTCGTACTAAGCACATCATTAACATCAAGCAGTGGAGGATTATCCAAAGACTCAAAATAGCGCCCGACATCGTATCTAAAGCGCGCACAGAAAGGAATTTTCTCACTTAATTCACTAAATTCTCTTATTGCAACAGGGTCAATGATAATGGCGCCAGCAAGTTTCAATTCCTCTAGTGCTGACAAAAATAGCTGCATAATTTCATCATCAGCATCTTCATGATCAACTAGGCTGCGCAGCACCCCAATACGTTTCCCTCGCAGGCCATCGCTGCGCAAAAAAGTGCGATAGTCTTGCTCACGCTTGTTTGGCAACGTGAGCGTGTCAGCGGGATCATATCCTGCAACCACATTAAAAAGCCTCACCCCATCTTCTACCGTTCTTGCCATGGGTCCTGCAATATCTCTATCAAACACCAAGGGGATAACACCATCGCGGCTTGTCAATCCGATAGTCGAGCGAATTCCAAACAGCGCCAGGTGCGATGACGGACCGCGAATTGAATTGCCCGTATCACTGCCCATGCCTGCTACGGCAAGATTTGCAGCAACACTTGACGCTGTACCACCGGATGAACCGGCCGGCACATAATTTATGTCATAGGCATTTGCCGTCCGACCATAGGAAGACGAAACCGATTCGCGGGGGCTGAAAGCCCATTCGGCCATATTTGTTTTAGCAATTATGACAGCCCCTGCTTCTCGTAATTTTGAAACCATAAAGGCGTCATCCGGAGGAATACTTCCCTTTAAAGCAATCGATCCTCCGGTAGTTTCCATATCAAACGTGTCGAAATTATCTTTTACCACAATAGGTGCGCAGAATAGTTCCCCTTGCACCTCACCCAAAGCAATAGATGCGTCAATCTTGGCTGCTGCAGCCAGCGCATTTGGATTGAGCTGAGTGATTGCGTTAATGCCAGAGGTCTTATCGTAAGCCTCAATCCTTCTTGTATAAGCTGCAACAATATCTGTGCAGCTAAACTGTCCTGAAAAAATCAAAGAATGGAGCTGGTCTATGGTGGCCTCCTGCAACTGTAAAGATGGCATCGAGTGGCCAGCACAACCGGATAGCAAGAATATGTTTAGCGTTATGATTAATCGGATTTTCATAAGTTTCCATCACCTTTTAAGGCGCCGCATAGAATTAATTTGCCCTTAAGCACTATCCTGTTAAAGCTCGTACCTTAACGCTCACTGCAATAATAGTAATTGGCATAATTGAAAATTAACCGGCGGTATAACCCTCACCAGTAACTACATCTCCACTCGAAGAATTTAACTGCCTGGCTATATCCATCCCTTTTACAACATTGCCAAACGCAGCAGACCCCCGCATATCTTGGTTGCGGGATTGGCCAAAATCAAGCCCAGGCTGATCACCGATACAAACAAAACTCTGATGTGGCTGAGCCCTCCCCTTGCCATCGAGATAACACCGTCGGTATGCCCAATGCCGGTGAACTCTGTTGTTTCATGGTTGATGGTAGGAAATCGACTACTTTGATAGTTCACTCCCTCATTGTACCACCTCGATTTTAGGACTGACGTTATCGTTAGCGTAAGTCACGACTCGGTAAAACTCTGCTCTGGTAAAGTAATCGTCTTCTACGTACTTCAAAAAGTTCGCTACCGTGGCCGGTGCACGAATGTCGTAGAGCTCAATTCCCATCGATCATAGCTAGTTTTCATGGCAACGCTGACAGTAACTGCATGGTTTTTCGCTGCAAATACAGGAGCAATAAAACCAGACCAGAAAGCTGAACACAGCGGCCAAAGTCTCACCCACTGTTTAACAGAATTGTTTATAACAGATATCCTTGTAATCCTGAAAGATTAGAATTTAACAATAGCATCTAGTCTTACCAGTTATTGATAACCCGTATACCCGCCTCAAGCAACAGCTGGGCGCTATACTGTAGACATTCACAGGCGGCCAGACTAGGCTCATTTTTGAACTCAACCCACAGCCAGTGAAACCGGAGAAAAGCATGTTAAAACTCGTACTTGCCGCCGCAACTTTATGTTGCCTCATGAACACCACCCAAGCCCAAACTGTTTCAACTGGCGCGATGCAGCTTCCTGACATTACCATTTACCACTTAGAAGGGCGCAGATCTGAACGTATCGTTTGGCTAATGGAAGAGCTCGAGCTACCTTATGAATTGGTATACACCCGAGGCGATCTTGGGGCGTCTATGGCAGCGATTAGAGATCTTGGCCACGAAATGCCAATGGCTCCAACAGTCGTTTACGGCGACCAAATAATCGTTGAGTCTGGCGCTATCATAGAATTGATTCTAGACAGACATGCACCTGACAAGCTAAAGCCAGCCTTGGATAGCGATCAATATGTAACCTATCTTATGTGGATGCATTACGCAGAAGGATCCTTGGCAGCGCGCCTATTCAGCGACTACCGTGCTTGGGGCATCAAGCCACCGGAGACACGCTCACGTTTAGTCGATAGTGAAGCCGTTGTGCAATTTACAGAAAACTTTTTAAGTGAAAATCGATACTTCGGCGGAGACGAGTTTTCAGCCGCAGATATTATGATGGTGTTTCCATTGAATGTAGCAACTGTTCTTGGATTGGTTGACGAGGCTATGTTTCCAAATGTTGCTGCCTGGAAAGAGCGAGTTATGGCTCGTCCTGGATACCAGCGCATGTTGGCGGCAGCTCGCCCAGACGGCATGATTGGCAACCTACCAAAAGTACAACAACGCCCGCCTTCAGGCCCTAGAGGCGCCCGCTAAAACGCATACGAATGCCCAATGTGCATACCGGTCTACTCCGGTATCTGCACATTGAGCGTTTCTTTTACCTCTTCCATCACCACGTAACTAGTCGATTCCTGAACCCCCGGCAAAGTCAATAACGTGTCACCCAGCAAAATTCGGTATGCATTCATGTCAGCCACTCTCGCCTTAATCAAGTAATCAAAGTTCCCCGACACTAAATAACACTCTTGCACTGCATTCAGCGCCATTGCGGCTTTCTTGAACTTGGCAAAAATATTCTGCGATGTGCGGCTCAGCCGGATCTGCACAAAGACGACTAGCGCCGCCTGCAGGCTTGCCGGATCAAGAAGTGTTGTGTAACCCTGAATCACCCCTTCCCTCTCCATTCGTTTGACACGCTCCAAACAAGGGGTGGTCGTTAGCCCTACCCGGCGCGCTAACTCGGTAAAACTGATTCGGCCGTCTAGCTGCAGCTCGCGGAGGATTTTTTTATCTATTTTAGACAGTGGTTTAGCTTGCATCATTTACATATAGTAGCGTTTTAATCTTTTTATTGCCAATTTATCAGTCAAATCAACTAAAAAATTAGTATTATAAAGAAGATCCTCTGACAGCATATCAGTATAATCGCCGCCTTCAGACCCTATATCAAACGATATAAATTGAGGAACTTAAACATGCTAATCGGCGTCCCTAAAGAAATTAAGAATCACGAGTATCGAGTAGGACTCACACCAGCCGTTGTTCGCGAACTCAAAGCGAAAGGCCACAGCATCATTGTTGAAACGGATTGTGGCAAAGCTATAGGACTGGAAAACAATCATTATGTTGCAGCCGGCGCAGAGGTGGTGGATAGCGCCGCTGAAATCTTCGCTCGCGCTGAAATGGTAGTAAAAGTAAAAGAACCGCAGCACGCTGAATGCAAAATGCTTAAGCAAGGTCAGATTCTATTCACTTACCTACACCTCGCCCCAGACCCAGAACAAACACGGTTGCTTGTTGATTCAGGCGCGACCTGTATTGCTTATGAAACAGTAACCGACGCCAACAACGGGCTACCCTTGCTTGCTCCGATGAGCGAAGTTGCCGGACGAATGTCAATCCAAGAAGCTGCTGTGTGTCTAGAGAAGTCCAAACAAGGTAGCGGTGTATTACTAGGCGGAGTTCCTGGTGTGGAACCTGCAAACGTAGTGGTTATAGGTGGTGGCGTAGTAGGGCTAAATGCTGCCCGCATGGCAGTTGGCCTAGGCGCGAACGTCACTATTCTGGATCGGTCAATCCCGCGACTTAAGCAAATTGATGAAACATTCGATGGCAGAATAAAGACTTTATTCTCAACCACTGAAGCCATTGAGAATCAAATAAAAACAGCAGATGCGGTTATAGGGGCTGTGCTAATACCTGGCGCGGCAGCACCGAAATTGGTAACTCGCGAAATGCTATCCCTTATGAAGAAAGGCTCTGTGCTTGTGGATATAGCTATCGATCAAGGTGGCTGTTTTGAAACGAGTCGAGCCACAACCCACGCAGACCCGACCTATATCGTAGATGGCGTAATTCATTACTGTGTAGCAAACATGCCCGGCGCAGTGGCCAGAACATCCACATTCGCACTGAACAACGCCACTATGCCGTTTGTACTCACTTTGGCGAGTAAAGGGTATAAGACTGCGCTTATGGATGATGCTAATTTGCGCAACGGATTAAACGTGCACAATGGCATGGTGACTATGGAAGCGGTAGCTGAAGCCCTCGGCTATAACTATGTCGACGCTGTTACTGCCCTGCATCAAGACGAGCTTAAAGCCACAGGCTAAAATACTGCCTGAACTTACTCGGTCCTGCCCCTCTAAAATAGTACCCCTGAAGAACCTGAGCTTGCCGCAACTGCAGCAAGCTCAGGATCTTCAGCCTTAATTCCAGATAAAAATACTTTTATCTTAACCTTGGCAAGTCCTGTAACGCAGATCTACCATCGCTTAAGCGCTTCCTACCCTGCTGTGGAGAGAACTTTTACATCCTAGGTAAGCCGCAGAAATTGGCAACGTTCTTTTATTAAGGCACTTTTAACCACGTTAACTTTAATGAAGGTAGTTTTTACCTCAGGTACTTTTACCTCAAGTATTCTTACCCTAGGTATTCCTTGTCTAAGGCGTGTCATTATCTATGGTCCTTCGTGCTCTAGGTTATTCACAGCGTAAACTGTCAGCACAATTCCAGCGATGAGAATTACTGGCATTATTGCCAGCTCGATGATGCCGAGATAGCTGCTGATGCAATACGCACAGCAAACGCCAAATTGGGTTAAGGGCGACACTGATCCAAGCTCAACATAGCTGCGATTAATATCACAGAAACTGAACTAACGTATTTTTAGAACACAATAGCTAGAATGAACCCGGTATCGGCCTGGGCTGGGCT
>MDTF01007981.1_pt1 | contig 18173 bp, 19 predicted proteins | sample 811191 | NCBI WGS metagenome assembly MDTF01 (sample SAMN05326649, study PRJNA326480) | marine metagenome | isolation source: seawater | place: Southern Ocean | collected 2011 | reverse complement strand
TAAAAAATCCTGATTATTTAAGATATTATTATTTTTCTAAGCTTAATGATTCAATGGAAGATATTGATTTGAATTTAGAAGATTTTATTGCAAAGGTTAACAGTGATTTAGTTGGTAAATTTATCAATATACCAAGTAGAACCTCTGGCTTTATTAAAAAATACTTCAATAACATTATAGTCCCAACTGAGGATATTTCTGTTCACGATTCTAGACAAATTATTAATGATTTAATTGCTATAAAAGATGAGGTTATTTCGCTTTATGAGGCAAGATTGTTTAGTAAATTAAACCGATTATTAATGTCTAATACCGAAAAGGTTAATGAGTGTGTTAGCCGATTAGAACCATGGGTATTAGCAAAAAATGATTTAGAACATAAGCCTATGTCGCAGCTCCATCAGATTTGCTCTGCAGCCCTTCATGCATTTAGAATACTAACTATTTATTATTCACCTGTAATGCCAGATCTAACCTCAAAAATTGCAGAGTTTTACGGAGAATTGAACTATCAATCAATTGACGCTATTCATAAAAACCCAAAAAATATTTCTGATTACGAGCATCTTTTGACTAGGCTCGATAAAGTTACTGTTGATTCAATGGTCAGTCGGAATTCTAGCTAATTTTTTTGATTATTTCCTCTAATGAAAGTTCTGGATTTTTAGATGCAGTAATTGGTCTACCTATAACTAGGATGCTAGAGCCCAACTTAATTGCATCTTCTGGAGAAATAGTTCTTTTTTGATCATCATTTAATTCAATTATTGGCCTAATGCCAGGAGTTACATAAATAAAATCTTCTGGAAGTGAGGACTTTATACTCGTAATGTCATTTGCACTACATACAATCCCATCAAGCTTATGATTCGATACATTTAGTGCTAATTTTAATATTTCCTCGTCCACTGAATAAGGAACTCCAATTTCTTTTAGATTTTCATTATTCATACTCGTCAATACAGTGACTGCAATTAAGTAAGGGTTCTCATTTGACTGATCGACACCTTCTTTGGCTGCTACTAACATGTCATTTCCACCCATAGCATGTACATTTAACATCCACACGCCCAATTCTGAGGCAGCATAACAAGCTTTTTTAATAGTATTTGGAATATCATGAAACTTTAGATCTAGAAAAACTTTGAATCCTTTTGATTGAAACCATTCGACAATAGCTGGACCACCCAATGTAAAGAGCTCCTTACCAACTTTAATTCCACATTGTTGGGGGTTAAGTTTTTTAGAAAATTCTTTAGCATTATTTAAGTTACTAAAATCAAATGCTACAAATAATTTAGGCCTAATTAACATTAGATTTTATTATCCATAATAATGTCAATCGGCTCTGATGGAAGAGATTCCCAGCTATTACATGCCGGACAATGCCAATGAAATTGTCTTGCTTTGAAGCCACATTTTTTACATGAATAAAAACGTCTGTCACCTATAGCATTTTTAATTGTTTGTTGTATTAGTTCAATATTGTTTATCCCACTCGTTTTTCCGATTGCTTGAGCCTCAAATAATTGATCTAGTGCAGATAGACTAGGTCTTTGTATTAATTCGTTACGAGCAATAGTTTCAGCCTTTTCAGGCCCTTCATTTGACATAATTGCTGAATATAAAATACTTAATAGTGTTTTAAGTTTGTATAAGTCATAGTAGCCTGATAAAACTGAAAGTCCTTCGTTTAACATGTTTATTCTTTGATATGCATTAAGAATTTTTGATGCTACTAGACCAAGGTAATCGGGTTGCTGATATTCAACTTTCTTCCAATGAGCGATTGCTTCTTCAAATTTTTCTTCGCTTTCACAGATGTCTCCTAAAAGAATATTTGCCCGAACACAGTTTTTATATTCATTTAGAGCCTTTCTTAAAGATCCGTTTGCTTCTTTAATATTTTTCTCAAGAATATACACGACAGCAATTTCACAATAAAAATGGCTTATGTTTTCCCTGAAAGATACTCCTGAAATTTTTTCAAGCTCAATAGCTGTTGTAATTGCTTTATCCCATTCTCGTTCTTTACTATAAATATCAAGTAATGTATTCAAGGAAAATTGGTGGTAACTATCCTTATTAAGCTCTAGGAGAAGTTCTTCAGACCGATCATATAAACCAGCTTTAAAATAATCAAGTGCCAACTCTGCTTTAACAGATTCTTGTTGTTGATGGCTGAGATCTCTTGTTTCAAGTAAATCTATATGAAGATTGATGGCCCTATCAAGCTGCCCAGTCCTGCGGTAAAGGCTTCCTAATACAAAATGTATCTCCAGTGATTCGTTGTTAATTTTAACGGCGTGACTGAATGCTTCTGCTGCCTTTTCGTATTGGTTTTTAATTAGGAAATTGAGTCCCCTAAAATATGCTGATGGGAAGTCTGTGCTTTCTGAAATAATCTGTGCTATATCAATCCGAGCTGCAAACCATCCCAAACCAAAAAATAATGGAATTATTAGAAGCCACCAAAATTCAAATTCGACCATAATTTAACATTACTTTAATTTTAAAAAAAAAGCATATCTTTTGTAGGGATATGCTTTTAAATATTAACTCGCCTTTTATTTATCAACTCTAGCTCTAAGTTCTTTCCCTGCCTTGAAATGTGGTACGTATTTCTCTGGAACATTAACTTTTTCTCCTGACTTCGGATTTCTTCCAATTCTTGGCGGTCTATAGTTTAGGCTGAAACTCCCAAAACCTCTTATTTCAATTCTCTGCTTTTTCATTAGTGAACTATTCATTGCATCTAAAATTGTTTTTACAGAAAGTTCTGCATCCTTATGCACTAGTTGAGAGAATTTACCCGCCAAGAGGTTAATGAGTTTTGATTTAGTCATTACTTCTTATCATCAAGTTTTGCTTTTAAAAGTGCGCCAAGGCTTGTAGTTCCAGCATTTTTTGGTTCTTCAGATCCTAAGTCTTTTTTAGTAGCTTTTTTAGCAACTTTTTGAGCTGGCTTTTCACTGGTATCTTTAGTTATTGTTTCAGATTCTGGATTTGGATTTTCTGAAAGTTGCTTAATTCCCAATGAAATTCTTTCTTTTTCAACATCTATAGAGATAATAAGTGCTTCAAGCTCATCTCCCTTTTTAAAGTTTTGAACTGCTTTTTCTCCAGTTTCAGTCCACGAAATATCTGATAAATGTATTAATCCGTCAATACCACCGTCTAAACCAATAAAAATACCAAAATCAGTTATTGATTTTATGCTACCAGAAATTTTTTCATCTTTTTTATGTTTGGTTGCAAATTCATCCCATGGATTTGGTTGACATTGCTTCATTCCTAATGAGAGTCGCCTTCTTGCTTCATCAACCTCTAGAATCATAACTTCAACTTCATCGCCTAATTGAACGGCTTTGGTAGGATGAATATTTTTGTTTGTCCAATCCATTTCAGATACATGAACAAGCCCTTCAATTCCAGTTTCAATTTCAATAAATGCACCATAATCAGTTAGATTTGAGACTTTTCCAAATATACGAGTCTTTGTAGGGTATCGTCTATTAAGGCCAACCCACGGATCTTCATCAAGTTGTTTTAACCCCAATGAAACACGATTTTTTTCTTGATCGTACTTAAGCACTCGTGCATCAATTTCATCTCCTACGCTTAATATTTCTGACGGGTGCTTAATTCTCTTCCATGCAAGATCTGTAATGTGAAGTAGTCCGTCAATTCCTCCTAGATCTACAAATGCGCCATAATCAGTAATGTTTTTGATGATTCCTTTAACTGTTGCACCTTCAATAATTGTCTCGAGCACAGAATCTCTGTTTATTCCTTGTTGCTCTTCAATTACAGCTTTTCTTGAAACTACAACGTTATTTCTTTTTCTATCAATTTTTATAATTTTTAGTTCGCACTCTTTGTTTTCAAAAGGCGTAGTATCTTTTACTGGTCTGCTATCAACTAGTGAGCCTGGAAGGAATGCCATAATTCCATTAACTGTTACCCTTAACCCACCTTTAACTTTACTGCTAACGAAACCTTTAATAATAGTTCCTTCATTCATTGCGTCTTCTAAATCTAACCATGCTTGCATTTGTTTGGCTTTAACTCTTGATAGGATGGTTGATCCATATCCGTCTTCTAATTTCTCAATTGCAACTTTAACAAAATCTCCAATACTGACCTCTGTATCACCTTTATCATCAAGAAATTCTTCAGTTTTGATTACGCTTTCAGATTTAAGCCCAGCATTAACAATAATGAAATCACTTTCAACAGATATAACTTCTGCTGTAATAATTTCGCCTTGACGCATTTCTTTAAGCGCCATACTTTCTTCAAATAATGCTGCAAAGCTCTCTGTGTCAGAAGCTTTCAATTTTTCTGTAGTTGCCATTAATATATTTAACCTTAAACAATAAATCCCAACATGCGATGGGTTAATTAATAAAAATCAATGAATTTGACTCATTGAAACCAAAATTAGATAATGTATGCAAGAATTTTATCTACTGTTTGACATATAGTTAGGTCATCAGTATTTAAGACTTTTGCTCCATCAGCAATTTTTAAAGGGGAAGCTTTTCTTTGTTTATCCCTCTTGTCTCTTGCTTCAATTTCAGAAGTAAGGTCTTGAATTTTAACACTGTTTCCTTTTGATAACAACTGTTTATATCTTCTGTTAGCCCTTTCATGAGGACTAGCATCTAAATACACTTTAAGATCAGCATTGGGAAAAACTATCGTAGCCATATCTCTTCCTTCTGCAACCAAACCATTTCCATGATAAAAACTTCTTTGAAGGTTTAGTATTTTATCTCTTAATTCTGGGTGAGCTGCAATTTCAGATGAAGATTCACTTATTTCAGAGGTTCTAATTTTGTCTGTAACAACCTTGTTGTTGAGCAAAATATCCTCCCCTTCAAATTCCATATTTATATCGTCAACAAGAGAGATTAGTTTTGTTACTTGATCTAAAGGGATGTCATTTGTAATTGCACTTAAGGCTATTACCCGATAGATGGCTCCAGAATCTAAATAATTTAAACTAAGTTTTTTACTAATTAATTTTGCAATTGTACCTTTCCCAGATCCTGCTGGACCATCAATTGCTATTAAATAAGGTAATTTTTTTAGGATCATGAAGTAATAACTTCAAAATCTTTAAAAAAGTCGGGGTAAGTCTTGTTTACACACTCCGGGTCATTGATGGTGACAGTTTTATTAGCCAAAGCAACCAATGAAAAACACATTGCCATCCTATGGTCATCATATGTATCAATTACAACATTATTATTAATAATACATGGAGGTGAAATTGATATTGAGTCCATCGTTGAAGTGATATGAGCACCTAATTTTTTTAGTTCTGTTTCCATTGCATGAATTCTATCGGTCTCTTTTACTCGCCAGCTACCAATATTCCTTAATATAGTTTTACCTCTAGCAAAAATAGCCATTACAGCTAATGTCATCGCCGCATCTGGAATCTCCTTACAATCTACATCCAAACCTTTTAAATTATCTTGTCGAGTAACTTTTATTGAATTATCAAGGTATTCGATATTAGCTCCCATTTTATTGATAACTTTTAAAAAATTTAAATCTCCCTGAATACTAGATGCATTGATGCCGTGCACCTCAATTTCACCTAATATTGCTGCTGCAGCAAAAAAATAGGATGCTGAAGAAGCGTCTCCTTCAACTGAAAATTTACCTGGAGATATATAGCGGGACTCATGATTTAGTTGAAATGATTTCCAATTTGAATTTTTGTAGTGAATTCCAAATTGAGCAAGAAGTTTGAGTGTTATATTGATATATGGTTTTGATATAAGGTCACCATCAACCTCGATAGTTAAATTCTGGTTGGCAAGGGGGCATGCCATTAAAAGTGCTGTTAGAAATTGACTAGACACATTCCCATTTATTTTTATTGGTAATTTGTATGAGATGTTACCGGCTAAAATTTTTATAGGAGGAAAGCCCGAAGCCCCTAAATAATTTATTTTGGCACCAATTTGTTCGAGTGCATTAATTAAGTCTTTTATAGGCCTCTCATGCATTCGGTCTATCCCAGATATTTCATAATCTCCACCCATCATAGATAAGACTGCTGTCAGCGGCCTAAAAGCAGTTCCGGCATTGCCTAAAAATAACTTGGATTCTGAAGCAGGAAATTTGTGGTTTATACCTTCAATCAAGAGAGAATTTTCATCTCTTCTAAATATAACACCAAGTTTATTAAGGGCATCTAACATATAATTAGTATCATCAGATTTTAAGTAGTTACTAATGATTGTTTGCCCATTGCTTAGTGCGGCCATTAATAATATCCGGTTTGTAATACTTTTAGAACCCGGCAGGTAAATACTTCCACTCACTTGCGTTAAAGGCTTTAAGATTTTTTGATTCAATTTTTCTTAGGTACCCAACTTTGTCTTGTCGAGCTAGCATTTGTGAAGTAATTTTTTAATCCCTCTTGGTTTTCTTTATCAATTAGGTTGGTGATTTTTATAAGCTCAGCTTGGTAAAGCTTTAAATCATCAAGTATGGAATTTTTATTGGCAATGGAAATATCTCGCCATACCTCAGGAGAGCTTGCCGCAATTCTAGAAAAATCGCGGAATCCACTAGCAGCGAAATTAAGAAGAATCTCTTTTTTTTCACTATTGTTAATCAGATTTACTAAGCTGAAAGCAAGTATGTGGGGTAAATGACTTACGGTTGAAAAGATCTCATCATGAACTTGGGGGGCCATCTCTGTAACTTTACCTCCCATTGCAGACCAAAACTGTTCAATCTTTTTTATCATAAAATCTTCTGATTTAGCCGGTGGCGTAATAATGATATTTATACCCTCAAACAAATCTAGTATTGCAGCACTAGGCCCATGTTTTTCAGATCCAGCTATAGGATGAGACCCAATAAATTGACTAGATTTTTCTTTAAGAGCTTTTTTTGCGTCAATCATTACATTTGACTTTGTGCTACCAACATCTGTAATAACTGTATTTCTTTTTAAATAAGGATATATTTTTTCTAAAATCTCATGAATTTTTGCAACAGGAGTTGCGATTACAATCATTTCTGCGTTGGTTACATCGCTTTCAATATTAACTGAAATATGATCCAACATACCCGACTCCACAAAGCTAGATAGTGTTGTGCCATTTTTTCTTTCAACGCCTATTACTTGATTAAATAACTTGGTATGTTTTGATTTAAGAGCAATTGAGCCACCAATAAGCCCTACACCAAATATAAGAATATTTTTCATTCGAATTATGTCTTTGTTAGATGGCGAAATTGTATCACGTTGTTTATTCTAGGGGTTCTTGCCAGGAACCATTTATCATTAATTCATAAGGTTTAAAATTAATTTTATATTTCATTTTCTTGCTATCGTTTATCCAGTAGCCAAGATAGAGATAATTTAAATTTTCATTTTTACAAAAATTTAACAGCCAGAGAATTGAATAGGTACCAAGACTTAATCTCGAATCATTGCAGTCATAAAAAGTATAGACCGCAGATATACTATTTTTTACTTGGTCTATTATGGTAACCATCAATAGCTTATCTTCAGATTTAAATTCAACTATTTTAGTTTCTACGTTGCTTTTTATTAAGAAATCATTGTAATCACCAATATCATTGGTGGTTTCTGAGTTTAAACGGTGACGATTATTTTGATAATTTACGTATAAATTATAATGCTCTTCCTCGAATCTTAGCGGTAATATTTTGGCTGTAATATAAGAGTGTTTTTTTAGTGTACGTTTTTGAGATTGACTTTTTTTAAATTCTTCAACGCATACCCTAATAGGAATACATGCACTACATGCATGACATTGTGGTTTGTAAACATATTGCCCACTCCTTCTAAAACCCTGCTGTATTAGGTCTGAATAAGTATTATTTTTAATTTTTTTATAGGGAGTTGCTACGATTGATTGGGCTTCCTGATTATTAATATAACCACAGGGATACTTAGTGGTTATATAAAATTGTATCTTTTCTAGGATATTTTTATCAAGATAATTCATCGTTATTTGCTAAATTAAAATTGAATAATTATTTTACCTGATTTTATAATCTGATAGAGGATATCTCACAATCATAATGCTGTTATTATCTACTTCATGAATTATTCTAATTTTGTCAGTATGTATTTTAATTTTAAAAAAGTAATATTTTTTTTATTATTAGCATTCCTTATACCCCCATTAGAAGCTAAAGAAGATTCAATTTTTTGGAAATTGACGTCACCTAATGGATCTAATCACTTTATTTATGGCACTATCCATACCGATGATAATCGTATTTCTGATATCAATAAAGGAGTAATAGACGCCCTTAAATCAAGCCAAATATTTTTAATGGAGACTATGGAAATATCAGACCCTAAATTGTTGCTAATGAATAATATTAATTATTCATTATATTTTGATGAATCTGATTTAGATAAAATTAAGCAATTAGCTAATTTTCATACAATGTCATTTGAAAGAGTCCTAAAAATGAAACCATGGTTATTAGCTGTTATTTTTGACTCTCCTAGACCTATTACCCCTTTTAATCTTGATAATCTTCTTAAAACTAAGGCAAGGGATTTGGGTCTGAGAATTAAGGGCCTTGAAACATCAGAAGAGCATTTTCAGGTTTTAGATAGTTTTTCTATAAAGGAGCAGGTAATTTTCCTTAAAAAAGTTTTGGATAAATCATTAGAGCAAAAGGAAAAAGATTATGAGGAATTAATGTCAGCGTATTTATCTGAAGATTTAAATAGTATTATAAAAATTAATGAGAAGCTTACAAGTAGGCTTTTTTCAAAAAGTATGTGGATGAAAATAAAGAAAAAACTTTTAATTAACCGTAATAAGATTTTTTTCAAAAGAGCTCATAAGCTTGCAAATAGTAATCAGTTATTTATTGCAGTTGGAGCCTCTCATCTTGGAGGAGTAAATGGATTACTTAAACAGTTTGAGGAATCTGGCTATCAATTAAAAGCCCTAAGGATAAATTAGATTTATGCCTGAGCTAATAATTAAATCTATTGAAAACGAGACTTTTAAATTATTTCGTAAACTCTATACAAACAAAGCTTTTAGGGGGGAGTTACTTCAATCACTTTTAGATGGTCCTCACTTAATAAAAGCTTATACAGATAGTGGTGGAAAAATCCTTGAATTTATAAAGGACGCATCGATTGAATCTGATGAAATCAACTTAATAATTCAAGTTAATCCAAATATAAAAATCCATACCATGCAACATGATCTCTTTACAAAAATTTCTGAGCTTAGTTCTGTAACTGGTTTAATGGCACTAATTAATATCCCAACTAGTCATTCTATAAAACCTCATGGACTCAACTTACTATTGGATAGAATCCAAGACCCTGGAAATTTAGGAGGAATTATTCGCTCGGCTGCCGCAGTTGGGGTTAGTTCAGTATTTTTATCTAATGGTTGTAATGATGTATGGTCTCCAAAAACACTTAGAGGAAGTCAAGGTGCACATTTCTCTCTTTCTTGCTACGAAAATCAAAACCTTGAGAATTTAATAGACCTACTTGAATGTCCTGTTTATGCTCTTAGCATGGAAGGAGAGTCTTTGTATAAAACAGATTTACCTGTAAATATAGCAATTATTTTAGGTAGCGAGGGTCAGGGCATTAGTCAAAAACTGCTTGATAAATCTGCTAAGACTGTCTCTATACCAATGATTCAGGGAATTGAGTCACTAAATGTTGGTTCGGCTGCTAGTATTATTATGTATGAATATTATCGCCAATCTCAATTTCACACAAAGGCTTAATTAGGCTTTTTGACCAATATATAGTAGCTTCATGAATAATCTCTTCAAGACTCATTAAATTCGAGAATTTTTCCATTGGTTGGTTTAGGAACTCTAAGCATTTTAACCAAATAGCTATTTCATTTCCTTTTATAATAATTTTATCCCCATAACTTTTGCTTATTTTTTTTTGAAGTTTGGTTGCAACAGGTATATGGCAAAATTCTGGGATATCAAAATTAAGTAATTGATGAAGGTAGACTTGTCTAGGTATAGATTGAATTAGATCATAACCTCTTACAATATTTGTTACTGCATCCAAATGATTATCAACTACAACAGCAAGCTGATATGAAAATAGACCATCAGACCTTTTAATAATGAAATCCCCAATATCCTTAGATAAATTTTGCTTAACTATCCCATGTATGAAATCTTCAGTAGCAATTAATTTATTGTTTACTATTACTCGATTTGCTTTTTTATCACTAAACTCAATTTTTTTCTTTCGGCATATGCCAGGATAAATAAAACCATCAACCCCTTTAATAGCCAATTTAAGAATGTCTCTTCTCCGACATTCACAAGAGTAAGTCTTATTCATCTTTTTTAGACGCTCTAGTTGGTTTTTATATTCCTTGATTCGGTGGCTTTGATATACAACTGGTAAATCCCAATAAAGATGTAATCTATCCAAACTATTTAGAATGCTTATATCTGAACCAATCATAATCCTTAACTGATCAATGTCATCGATCTTTACAAACCATTTCCCTCCATTTGATTTAGCATCTAGAAAACTTGCTATAGCAGTGACTATGGAACCAAAGTGAAGGGGTCCAGAGGGGGTAGGTGCAAAACGTCCAATGTACATATTAAATTTTCTGGGGGTACGGGGGGACGTACCAGTCTGTTAGTGATTTTCCAATTAAGGTAAGCTGACAATTAAGCCTATCTTCAGTATTGGTGCTGACACTAAATATATATATTCTTCTAATAGATAGCCAGCCATCCTTAGTTCTTGCAAATATAATTTTATTACAGTGGACACTTTCATCTAAAAGCTGAAGGTGAAATTTGTTTGCTAAAAATTTTCCATGATGAATAGCAATTTCTCTTTTTGTGGTTGTGTCCCACCAAAAAAAGACAATAAAGACAATAAATATAAATAAAAAATAATCAATCATTATTTACATACTAAATCAAACTACACTCTATTTATATTTTTGCACCAAAATAATACGTAAATAATTTTAATTTGTATAAATTTGTTATTAACTGCTTATTTGGCGCAAATTATTTTCTAATTACATTAGAATTATCTCAATTTTTTTTGGAAGGAAGTTGAGCTATGGAAAGTTTAGGAAATCAAAGTGACGTCCTCTTTATTTTACTAGGAGCTATTATGGTTCTTGCGATGCATGCTGGTTTTGCATTTTTAGAGGTCGGCACTGTTAGGCAAAAAAACCAGGTCAATGCATTGGCAAAAATTATGGCAGACTTTTCTGTGTCTACTATTGCTTATTTTTTTATTGGTTACAGCATTGCCTATGGTATTGATTTTTATGGCGCAGCATCAGTATTAAGTGAAAAAAGTGCGTATGAATTAGTTAAGTTCTTTTTTCTTTTAACATTTGCCGCGGCTATTCCTGCCATAATTTCTGGTGGCATTGCTGAAAGAGCAACTTTTAACCCTCAATTAATTGCTTCGTTTTTATTGGTAGGTTTTCTGTATCCCTTATTTGAGGGCGCTGTATGGAATGGTAACTATGGTTTCCAAGAGTTCTTAACTAACCAGTTTGGAGCCCCTTTTAGTGACTTTGCTGGATCAGTTGTAGTTCACGCGATGGGGGGTTGGATTGCTCTGACTGCAGTTTTGATATTAGGTGCTCGTCAAGGACGATATACTAAAGAGGGTAAATTAATTGCTTTTCCGCCATCTAGTATTCCTTTTTTAGCTCTGGGTTCATGGATTTTAACAGTAGGTTGGTTCGGCTTTAATGTTATGTCTGCTCAAACTCTTGAAGGCTTAACTGGACTTGTAGCTGTAAACTCTCTTATGGCTATGGTTGGAGGTACACTCTCTGCATTAGTTGTTGGAAAAAATGATCCTGGATTCTTATATAATGGACCACTTGCTGGTTTAGTTGCAGTTTGTGCGGGATCTAATTTATTTCATCCATTAGGAGCTTTGGTTGTTGGCTTAATCGCTGGAGCATTATTTGTGTGGGCATTTTCACTTACTCAAAATAAATGGAAGATTGATGATGTGTTAGGTGTTTGGCCATTGCATGGTATATGCGGTGCTTGGGGTGGACTAGCGGCTGGAATTTTTGGACTAGAGATATTTGGCGGGCTTGGTGGTGTGACGTTTATGTCACAATTGGTTGGAACATTATTGGGTATTTCAGTGGCACTTGTCGGTGGATTTATAATTTATAGCACTATTCATAAGCTTTTCAATTTTCGATTAACTCAAGAAGAAGAGTTTAATGGGGCTGATATATCTATTCACAAAATTCACTCAGTTTCTTCAGACTAAATAAGTAGTTTTGTAATTTTGCTATGCTAAAATTAAATTATGGCAAAAGTTCACCTTATTATCCCTGCGGCAGGAATAGGCTCCAGAACTGGGAGTAAATTACCTAAGCAATTTTTAAGGGTAGGTAGTAAGACTATAATTGAGTGGATAGAGTTTATTTTTTCTAATGTTTCTTCTGTTCATTCTATTTCGTTAGCAGTTAGACCTAATGAAGATTATATTAAAACTATTGCCCACAGTTTTTCTTCAAAAACGACAATTTATAAATCCGGGGGGAACTCACGCTCAGAAACTGTATTAAATACCTTAAATCAGATAAAAAAAAGTGTCGATGTTAACGACTGGATAATGGTTCATGATGCTGCTAGATTAGGAATTAATGAGTCGATGATTAATAAATTTATTTCAGAAATAGGTAATCATAAAGTTGGTGGAATTATGGCTATCCCCGTTGCAGATACAGTTAAGCGCGTAAATAAGTCAGGTATAATTATTGGCACTGAAAATCGTAATGAGATTTGGTTGGCGCAAACACCACAAATGTTTCGATATAAAACCCTAAAAAAAGCTATTGAACAATTTAAAGGGGATCCAACAGACGAATGTGAAGCAGTAGAATTTTTAGGATTAAAACCAAAAATATTTCCGGGAAACTCCAGTAACTTCAAAGTTACTTATCCTGAGGATATGAAATATATCAAAGCAATATTTAATCCAGATAGTGAAGGAATAAAAAATGATTAGAGTTGGACAGGGTTTTGATGTGCATAAATTTAGCACTGGACGTCTTTGTATTATTGGGGGTGTAACTATTGATCATCCTTTAGGGCTAGTAGGATATTCAGATGCGGATGTCTTACTTCATGCTATTAGTGATGCAATTTTAGGGGCTGCAGGCTTAGGAGATATTGGTCAACATTTTCCTGATAATGATCCAAAATTCAAAGATATAAACTCACGAGATATTTTAAGAGTTATAGTTGGTTTGATACGAGATGAGGGCTATAAGATTAATAATATTGATGCTACTGTAATTTGTGAGGAACCAAAAATTTCACCTTATATTAATGAGATGATTGGAAATATTGCAGTGGATTGTTTGTGCGAAACAACACAAATTAATATTAAAGCAACAACAACAGAAAGCCTTGGATTTACAGGGCGCTCTGAAGGTATTGCGGCTCAAGCAATTTGTACCATTCAAACTCTATAATTTAATATTCTTTAAGTAATACAATTACAACTCCACTTCCACCATCATGTCGTGGTGCCTCAGAGTAGGCAATTACCTCATCTTTTTGCATAAGCCAATTCCTAACCTTTTTTTTAAGAATAGGCTCTTTATTTTTTGAGCCATAGCCTTTGCCATGAATTATCCTAATACATCTTATCTTTTTCTTTTTACACTCTTGAATGTAATCAACTACATAATCTTTGGCTTCTTTTGAAATCATTCCATGAAGATCAATAGAGCCCTGTATTATCCAGTATCCTTTTTTAAGTCTCTTGATAATGTCTAGGGAGTGACCATTGCGCAAATAATATGAATCCTCATCTAATTCAACCCCGTTTACTATGTATTCATCGCTTAATGATTCAATAAGTGCATTCCTTTCATCTTTGATGAGCTGTTGAGCAATAGGCCTCGGTTTAGGCTTTTTTATTGCTGTATCAATTAATTTTGATTTAATCTTTAATGGTTTAACATCTTTGACTTCCTCCCAAAATAGATCATCATCTTCGGCCATTATTTGGTTAAGTATCGTTCTGCATCAAGTGCTGCCATACATCCAGTACCTGCACTTGTAACGGCCTGACGGTAGATAAAATCTTGTACATCGCCCGCAGCAAATACCCCTTCAATACTGGTCGAAGTGAAATTACCTTGTCTGCCGCATTGGGTTATGATGTATCCATTTTCCATTTCTAGCTGACCTTCGAAAATATCCGTATTTGGTTTGTGGCCAATTGCGATAAATACTCCATGCAATTTAATTAGTTTAATTGATCCAGATTGAGTTGATTTAATTTTGATACCTGTCACACCAGAGTCATCACCAACTATTTCATCTAATTCTTGAAATAACTCTAATACAATCTTTCCTTCTTTGATTCGCTCATTTACCTTATCCATCATAATTGCTTCAGCTCTGAATTTATCTCGGCGATGAACTATTGTTACTTTACTAGCGATATTAGAGAGATAGAGTGCCTCTTCAATTGCTGTATTACCACCACCAATAACTGCAACTTCTTGACCCTTGTAAAAGAAACCATCGCATGTTGCACAGGCTGAAACACCTTTACCTAAAAAAGAAGTTTCACTTTCTAGTCCAAGATATTTAGCAGAGGCACCTGTCGAGATAATTAGTGCATCACAAGTATATTCTTCATTGTCACCAATTAAGCGAAAAGGTTTTTCCTTGAGATGGCAGGTGTGAATTTGATCAAAAACAATTTCAGTGTTAAATCGACGTGCATGTTTTTCAAATCGACTCATTAATTCAGGTCCCATAACACCATCTGCATCAGCTGGCCAATTATCAACTTCGGTAGTTGTCATGAGTTGTCCACCCTGAGCAACGCCAGTAATTAATAGTGGCTTTAGATTAGCTCTAGCAGCGTATACTGCAGCCGAATATCCTGCGGGACCAGAGCCAAGAATGATTAAAGGGGAATGTTTTTTCATATTAGGTTTATCTCGAATGTTTTATATTTAATTTATAATATTAGTGGACTAGAGTTAATGAATCAAACAAATATATAAAATATAGCCTTAATTTTATTTTTTAATTGAAAAACTAGTACATAATATTCAGAAAACAAGTTGATATAATTTAACACAAAAAATTTATGAGAGCGGCCAAAATTGTTATCTAGTAGAAAATCAAAAAAAAATATTAAAAGAAATCTAGTCAGCCAAAATTCCCCACGTATTTTAGCTAACAGAATTATCCGTGAGGCCTCATGGTTTGTCTTGTTATTTATTGGGCTATATATGACCCTGGCTTTAGCCACTTACAATACCTCAGATCAATCATGGTCTAATGCTGTAAATATCGATCTTATAATAACAAATCTAGGAGGAATTTTTGGAGCTTACTTTTCAGATTTTTCTTTATATATATTTGGAATGTCATCTTGGTGGTTAGTTTTTTTAAGTATTTATAGTATTTTTTTAATTTATCCTCGTATAGAAAATGAAGATCATAAAACTAAACATATTCTACTGGTTCATTATTTAGGTTTTTTACTTCTCATTACATCCTCCTCTACATTCGAAGCAGGCCATATTATTAACTTAGATGTTAGTCTTCCTTCAGAGCAGGGTGGGATGTTAGGTTACTTTGCAAATGAACTATTAAGGCAAACAATTGGGTATATAGGATCATTGATTTTCCTTCTTATTAGTTTTGCTATTGGTTTTAGTTTATTCACTGGTTGGTCATGGATTAATATCGCCGAAGGTGTAGGTAATTTTGTTTTTAATCTTGGTCGTCTAATTCATGAAAAATTTTATGATTGGCAAGATAGAATGGAGGGAAAAAAATTCGAACAGCAACGAAGCGAATTTGTTGTTGAAGAAAGAAAAAGATTAGAGGATAGAGCTCCTGTTTCAATTATTGAGGCTAAAACATCAATTAAGGAAAGCTCCAGAGTTATCAAGGAAAAACAAAAAAATCTTTTTAGTGATAATGATGCTGAACTTCCACCACTTCATCTCTTAGATCAGCCCCCAAAACAGTCAGAGGTTCAATCTTCCGAGACAATTGAATTTATTTCTCGGCTCATTGAAAAGAAATTATTAGATTTCGGTATTGAGGCTAAGGTAATTTCAGCGCAACCTGGTCCTGTCATTACACGATATGAATTTGAGCCAGCTCCAGGCGTTAAAGGGAGTCAAGTAATTAATTTAGCAAAAGATCTTGCCAGAGCCTTATCAGTAGTTAGTGTAAGAGTCGTTGAAACAATCCCAGGAAAAACTTGCATGGGATTAGAGATACCTAACCCTAACAGACAAATTGTTTATTTATCAGAAATTATGAGTTCAAAAGTATTCGCAGACACGAGTGCATTACTAACAGTAGCATTAGGTAAAGATATATCAGGTAAGCCAGAAGTAGCAGATATTGCTCGGATGCCTCACCTTTTAATTGCAGGGACAACTGGCTCAGGTAAATCAGTAGCAATTAATGCACTTGTTTTAAGTTTGCTTTATAAAGCAAATGCCAGTGAAGTTAAAATGATCCTTATTGATCCAAAGATGCTTGAACTTTCTGTTTACGAAGGTATTCCTCATTTGCTTGCACCTGTTGTTACTGATATGAGGCAAGCAGCCCATGCACTAAATTGGTGTGTTGCGGAAATGGAAAGGAGATATAAGCTAATGTCTACATTTGGAGTAAGAAATTTAGCTGGATTCAACCAAAAACTTAAGGAGTCTATAGAGCAAGGAAAACCATTAACTAATCCTTTCTCACTTAGCCCTGAAAATCCAGAGCCTCTCGAGGATCTCCCTCAGATTGTTATTGTAATTGATGAGCTAGCTGATCTCATGATGGTGATGGGTAAAAAAATAGAGGAGCTTATTGCAAGACTTGCGCAAAAAGCCAGAGCATCAGGCATTCATTTAGTACTTGCTACCCAAAGACCTTCAGTGGATGTAATAACTGGCTTAATTAAAGCAAATATCCCAGCTCGTGTTGCATTCCAAGTCTCAAGTAAAATTGACTCTCGGACTATTCTTGATCAAATGGGCGCTGAAACACTTTTAGGTAAGGGTGACATGCTTTATATGCCGCCTGGTACTGGTTATCCAGTAAGAATTCACGGGGCATTTGTATCTGATCAAGAGGTGCATAAGGTCGTTAATTTTCTAAAGACAAAAGGGGAGCCTATTTACCGTGATGAAATTTTAAACCCTAATGAAGGAGATGCTTCCTTTTCTGGAGATGAGTCGAGTAGTGCTGGAGAGAAGGATCCTCTCTACGATGAAGCGGTTGCAATCGTATTAAAGACTCGAAAGGCATCTATTTCATATGTGCAAAGACATTTAAGGATTGGCTACAATCGTGCTGCAAGAATTATTGAAGATATGGAAAAAGCTGGGATAGTTACACCAATGCAGAGCAATGGTAACCGAGAGATTGTTGCACCAAACAATAATGATTAAGTACTTACTTGCTACTTTATTTGCCTTAAATGTTGTTGCAGAAGATATAAATGACTTTCCAAAACTTATTGGGAAAATGTATTCCGCACAAGGTAGCTTTAGTCAGAAAGTTATTGATCAAAATGGTAAGTTAGTTCAGGAGGTGTCAGGTATATTTTCTTTTAAAAAACCTAATTTTTTTAGATGGAAATATACAGAACCATTTGAGAGTCAAATTATTTCAGATGGGGAGCTTCTTTACCTTTATGACCCTGACCTTAAGCAGGTTGTTATAAGTTCATTAGATAAATTAGGCGGCATTAGTCCAGCAATGCTTCTTGTTAGCGGAGATATTCATAATTTATTCAAACTTAATTACCTTAAAAATATCGAGTCTAGAGATTGGTTTCAGGCTATACCAAAAGATAAATCAAAGTCGACATTTAAGAGTGTTCTAATAAATTTTGAAGCTGAAAAAATAAAAGAGATGAGGGTGTTAGACAATTTTGAGCAAACAACTATTATTATATTTAATAGCCTTGTGGCTAATAATAAAATTAATGATGAATTCTTTTTATTTAATACCCCAGAAAACGTGGATGTAATTAAAAATTAACTAATGCAAAAAAATAGCGCTCCTCTTGCTGAAGAATTAAGACCAAAAAAACTAGATGAAATTGTTGGTCAGCTTGGGATATTAGGGGAAGGTCAATCTCT
>MDTF01010417.1_pt1 | contig 18182 bp, 17 predicted proteins | sample 811191 | NCBI WGS metagenome assembly MDTF01 (sample SAMN05326649, study PRJNA326480) | marine metagenome | isolation source: seawater | place: Southern Ocean | collected 2011 | reverse complement strand
TTGCTAAAACAATAAAACCTTCACCAAGAGGAGAATTAGAAATTACATCAATAAATGCAAAATACCTTGAGATGAAAGAGCTTAGAGTTGAAAATTTAGGAAGAGGTTTCGCGTGGCTTGATACTGGAACTTATGATGCATTACTTGATGCATCAGATTTTGTTAGAACTATTGAGGATCGCCAGGGCCTTAAGATTGCCTGTTTAGAAGAAATAGCATTTATTAAAGGATGGATTGACAAAAGCATTATGGAAAAACAAATTCAAAAGTATAGTAAAAACTCTTATGGTGAGTATCTTCAAAGCATCCTGAATAATCCTCACGGTTGACAGCTTTATTACGTTCACCCAAGATTAATACAAAATGAAAAACATACTTATTAATAATTACAGACCCTTAATTTTAATTGTCTTTTTAACTCTCTTAACTGCGACCCTTAACGTTACTTCTGTGTTGGGGTTAATGCCAATTGTTGATTTTGTAACAAACCCGGAATTGAATTCTAATAATAGAGTAACAATTGAGTTAGTGAAAGTTTATAAAGTGCTAGGAATAACCCCTGGTTTATTAACTCTAGGACTATTTTATCTTTTCTTAATTCTAATTAAAGCATTTTTTTTAGTTTTTGAAAAATACATTACTTCAAAAACAATAATGAGAATCATGAAAGATTTAATTTTTGATCAATATCAAGCGTACCTTGATGCTTCTTGGTCATTTTTTGGCAAGAAAGAATATGGGATGCTTTCTAATACAATAGCAAAAGAAACAGAAAAAGCAGTAACTGGCTTGGAATCGCTCGCTCAATTGATCGCATCATCATTTTCGTTAATTTGTTTTTTTATTTTACTTTTATTTATTTCATGGGAGCTTACTGGAATTGTATTTTTAGTAACTCTTTCTGTGCTTTTGCCAATATCTTTTTTCTTAAATAGTTATGTTTATCGAGTAAGAACTTTGCATACTAATGCATCCAATGAATTCCAAGGAAAAATATATGACACTCTTAATTCAATTAAGCTAATACTTGGATTTTCTAAAAAGAAAAATACTTTTGATGCAGTTAGCTCATCTGTTTTAACTGTAACAAATACAGCAGTTAAATTTACAATGGCTAGAGTTATTTTACAGCCCATTACCGAAATTCTGGTAGTAGTATTGATAGTTATCTCTGTAACTTATGGTTTGAGTAATATCGAACTTGGAATCCCTTCTTTGGTAGCTTTTCTCTACTCAATCCAAAGGCTTGGTACTGAGTCTCAGGCAGTGATGAATAGCAGAAATGGTATTACCGCAAGTTTACCTTCTTTTGAGCAAATAGATTATTTAAAAAAAGAAGCTCTTTTATACCAAGAACGCAAAACAGGCACTTCTTTAAACTCTTTTACTAATTCTATAAGTATTCAGAATTTAGGATTTAGTTATGATAAAGATAACAGAATTCTTGAGGATATCTCTATTAATATCTCAAAAGGTTCAATGGTTGGCATAGTTGGTCCATCAGGTTCAGGAAAGTCATCATTGATTGATCTAATTTTAGGATTCCACCTTCCCGATAAGGGAAAAATACTTATAGATGGCATCAATTTAAATGAATTAAAAATTAATGATTGGAGAAACCTAATTGGTTATATCCCACAACAACCGTTTTTATTTAATCTTTCAATTAAAGAGAATCTACTTTGGTCTAATAAGGATGCTTCAGATATTGATATTAAAAAAGCATGCAAGCTAGCAAATGCACATGAATTTATTGAAGCTTTGGATAATAGATACGAAACAATTGTGGGTGAGAGGGGCGCAAGACTCTCCGGTGGACAAGCTCAAAGAATATGCTTAGCTAGAGCCTTAGTGAAAAACCCAAAGATTTTAGTTTTGGATGAAGCCACTAGCTCACTGGACAGTAAATCAGAAAATCTTATTCAAAAATCCATTGAAGATCTGGCTGGTGAAATCACAATTATTTCAATTGCGCACAGACTGGCAACAATTAAATCAGCAGATAATATTTACAATCTAAGATCTGGCAATATAATTGAAAGCGGTAATTTTGAGGAATTAATGGCAAATAAAAATGGTGATTTTTATAAGTCTGCAGTTCAGCAAGGTATAGTTAAATAAATAAATAAAGGGAAAAAATGATGTCAAATGATAATAGTTTTGAGTGTTGGGTTTGTAATAATAAGATCGAGCCTTTTATGTCTTTTGGACAGCAACCAATTGCTAATAATTTTCTTGGAAAAGAAAATTTTAATAATGAATATTTTTTTGAAATGGAGACAGCATTTTGTAATTCTTGCTTATCTTTTCAACTAAAGAATCAACCAAGTCCCAATCAAATGTTTAATGAAAATTACGCTTTTTTTTCAGGAACCTCGAGGTTGATGGCAGAACATTTTAAAGATTTTTCTTCTATGGTCTTAGATTATATCAAAGATGACATGGATCCCTTTGTAGTTGAAATTGGAAGTAATGATGGAATAATGCTCACTAATTTCCTAGAAAGAGATATAAGGCATCTTGGAATTGATCCATCAGAAAACGTTGTGAATGTATCAAAGGAAAAGGGAATTAACGCGATTGTAGATTTTTTTGACTATGATGTAGCAAAAAGAACAGTTGCTGAATATGGCAAAGCTAGTGCATTTATAGCTGCAAATGTTATGTGTCATATTCCATATATTAATTCTGTTGTCGATGGTATCGATGAATTAATGAAAGAGGAAGGTGTTGTTATTTTTGAAGACCCTTATTTAGGGGAAGTCATAAAGAAAACAACTTACGATCAAATATACGACGAACATACGTTCTTGTTTTCCGCTCATTCAGTTCAAAAAATATTTGCTAGAAAAGACTTTGAACTCATAAATGCATATCCTCAGGAGACGCATGGAGGATCCATGAGATATATTTTAGCAAGAAAAGGCATGCATGCCGTTCATCAAAATGTTTCTGATTTACTGAAGGAAGAAGAATTAGAAGGATTAACTTCCACTTCAACTTATATAACTTTCAAAGAAAACTGCGAAAGCTATAAGGAAAATCTTTTATCTCTTCTAGAAGAGTTAAAGGCATCAGGCAAGACTATTGCTGGTTATGCAGCTACCTCCAAAAGTACGACAATTATAAATTATTGTGGGATTACTAATCTGCATTTGGATTGTATATATGATACTACCCCTATAAAACAGAATAAGTTTAGCCCAGGTGCTCATATTCCAATAAAACCACATAGTGAATTTAATAGCAATTATCCAGATTACGCTCTCCTTTTTGGATACAACCACTCAAAAGAAATTTTTGCTAAAGAGCAAGAATTTGAAGCTCAAGGTGGAAAGTGGATAGTTTATGTTCCCGAAATTAAAATTATTTAATGATACTTCCAGCAAATCCACTTGCTCAATACAAGGCAAATAAAAAAGATATTGATAAAGCTATTACGAGAGTAATTAATAGTGGTAGATATGTTTTAGGTAATGAAGTTCAATCTTTTGAAAAAGAATTTGCTTCTTATTCTGAGTCTAAGTATTCTATCGGTGTAGGAAGCGGCACTGAGGCGCTTCATATCGCTCTTGAAGCTTGTGATATAGGGCTGGGCGATGAGGTCATTACTGTCTCTCACACAGCAGTTGCAACAGCATCTGCCATTTCTTTATCTGGTGCTATTCCAAGATTTATTGATATTGAATATGATTCTTTTTCTATTGACGCTTTAAAAATAGAAGCTTTAATTAATAAAAAAACTAAGGCTATAATTCCTGTTCATATATATGGAAATCCAGTTGATATGGATGCGATCTTAAGGATAGCGAAAAAACATAAACTTATAGTCATTGAAGATTGTGCACAAGCGCATGGAGCTTATTACAAAGGAAGAAGAGTTGGAAGCATGGGTGATCTTGGGTGTTTTAGTTTTTACCCAACTAAAAATTTAGGCGCACTTGGAGATGGAGGCGCAATAGTTTGTTCTAAAAAACATCTAGCAAAAAAATGTCAGCTCATAAGAGAGTATGGATGGGAAGAAAGGTATGTTAGTAAATTTAATGGATGGAATTCTAGATTAGATGAAATTCAAGCAGCAGTTCTTAGGGTCAAATTAAAAAAATTAGATAAAGATAATCAAAAAAGAAGAGAAATTGCAAAAATATATAATAAATATCTAGACACTAAAAATTCTGATTTAGTCCTTCCATCAGAACGGTTAAGTTCAAATCATGTCTATCATCTATTTGTAATAAAGACCTCTATGAGAAAAGAGCTTAAAAAGTATTTAGAAGAAAATGAAGTTATTACTACTATTCAATATCCTTTCCCGGTCCATATGCAAGACTTTTATAAAAATAAATCTCTTCATAAGAATCTTGATACAACTGAGATTATTGCTGGTAAGATTCTTTCTTTGCCTATTTATCCAGAATTCAAAAAATCAGAAGCTAAAAAGGTTGCAAGCCTAGTTAATAGTTTTTATAGTCAACATGGTAAAAATTATGATAAATGATGTTGTAGTAAATAAGCTAACTACCTTTAAAGATGAAAGGGGTTATTTCAGAGAAATTTGGAGATTTGCTGAAGAAAAATACGGATCAGAATTTAATGAAGGGAAAGCGCAGCTCAGTCACTCTTTAGCATCGCAAGGAGTTATAAAGGGTTGGCACGGCCATGTCTGGCAAAGTCAATTAAATTATGTTGCGTCAGGTGATTTAAAAGTTGTCTTGCTGGATAACAGAAAAGACTCATCTACATACAAGCAGTTTCAAGAATTGCATATCAATGATAATACTAGATTAGTGTACTACTTTCCAAAAGGAGTTCTTCATGGCTATGAATGCATTAAAGGCCCAATGAATATTATCTATTTTACTTCTGGAAGTTATGACTTAAATGATGAGGTAAGGATTTCTCGTGATGATTTCTCATCAATATATAAATGGTAGATATTTTTAAAAACAATATAGATAATTTCTATAAATCTAAATCTGTTTTAATTACCGGCGCTTCTGGTTATATTGGAACACACATAACCAATAAACTTCTCTACACAGGTTGTAAAATTAAATGTTTTACCAGAAAAGAAGTTGATAATAAACTGGATGGTGTTCAATATATTTTTGGTGATTATGATGATCATTCAATATGGTCTAAGCATTTAAATAATGTAGACATTATCTTTCATTTAGCAGCGCAAACCAGTCTTTATACCGCTGAAAAGTTTCAGGAAGAAGATTATATGTCCAATGTTTACCCTCTTAAGATTATTCTTGATAAACTTCAGCATATCAACAAAAAACCATTTATAGTTTTTGCGGGGACCGCAACTCAATGTGGATTAACAAAGTCACTTCCTGTAAATGAGACCTTTATAGATAATCCTTCAACTATTTATGATTTCCATAAGTTGTTAGCAGAGAATTATCTTAAGTTTCATATCAATCGTAATAATGTCAATGGGGTTTCGCTTAGACTTTGTAATGTTTATGGCCCAGGACCAAAAAGCAGTAGCCATGATAGGGGAGTAATGAATATTATGATTAAAAAAGCATTAAAAAATGAAGATTTGACTATATACGGATCTGGTGAATATTTCAGGGACTATATATATATTAATGATGCTGTAAATGCTTTTTTATTAAGTCCTATCAATCCTTCTAATATTAATGGGTTGCACATGCTTCTTGGAAGTGGTGAAGGATTTACTATCAAGGAAGCGATTAATTTAGTAGCTACAAATATTAATAAAAAATATAACAAAACCTCTTTAGTTAAGAATATTGACCCACCAGAAAATATTCTTGAAACTGAATTTAGAAACTTCGTATCAGACAATACCCTGATTAAGAAGAGTTTAGGGTGGCATCCTCAAATTAAATTCGAGGAAGGTATTATCCTCACCGCAGAGTCTTTTCTTTAAATATTATATGAAAAAAGTATTAATAATTGGAGGCCTTGGATTCATTGGCAGTAACTTGGCAAGAAAATATGCAGCTGATATAAATACAAAGGTTACAGTTTTAGACAATCTTGATAATAGATGTGGTGGAAATATATTTAATATTGAGAGCTTCAGGAGTAAGCTTGAATATCTCAATATAGATATTTTGAAACAAAAAACATTAAAAAATATTATAGTTGATAAAGATTTAATAATTAATTGCGCAGCCATATCATCTCATTCCCTATCCATGCAAGATCCTTGGAGCAATTTAAGAGTTAATGTAGATAGTGTTTTAAAGATTCTAGAATGCATGAAATCCATTAGTTCTCCCTCAAGACTAATCCAGATTGGAACCACTACACAAACTGGACCTGTTGATAATAACAAACATGCTCAAGAAAATCATTTTGAAAGTCCAATAGATATTTATTCAGCAAACAAATTAATCGCAGAAAAATATACTAATATATACTCATCAACTTATGGCATTGATATTACAAATATTCGACTATCTAATATTTATGGCCCAAGAGCTGCAATTCATTCCTCAAAATTAACTTTTAATAATTATTTTATTGGCCTTGCCCTTCAGAATAAAGAAATAACTGTTTACTCCCCTGGAGAGCAGTTAAGAAATTCTCTTTTTATTGATGATGCTGTTGAGGCTATTTATATGGCTGGAAATTCACCAAAAGCAAGAAATCAAACCTTTCAGGTGGTTTCAGATGATCATTTTTCAATTCTTGAAATAGCAGAAAAAACTTCTAAAATAATAGGTGGATCTGTTTCTCTAATTGAATGGCCTAATCAAAATACTCAGGACATTGGAAATGTTAAATTCTCCAATCAGAAGATAAAATCAATTTTAGGCTGGAGGCCAATATATAATATGGAAGAAGGGCTATCAAAAACAAAAGAATATTTTTCTAAAAATTTAAAACATTATATTTAAAAATGAATAAAAAAATAGCAATTACTGGTGCATTGGGTCATATAGGTTCTAAATTTATACATAGTCTAGAATCAGACATGATGTTTAAGGAAGTCAGGCTGATTGATAACCTTATGACACAAAGATACTCATCATTGTTTAACTTGCCTGAAAATATACCCTTTACTTTTATCGAAGAAGATATAATCACTGCTGATTTGAATTCTATTTTTACAGATATTGATATTGTTATTCATTTAGCAGCCATAACTGATGCAGCTTCTAGTTTTGGAAACCTAGATGAAATAGAAAAAGTTAACTTTGAAGGCACAAACAGAGTTATAGAGGCATGTATAAAAAATAATACTAAGTTAATATTCCCTTCATCTACAAGTATATATGGATCTAATAATCAATCTATACTTGAGGACTCAGTAGGGGATGACATAAACCCTCAAAGCCCATATGCTGAATCTAAATTTAATTCTGAACAAGTTCTAAATGACTCTTTATCAAGTGATGACTTAAATTTTTGTATATTAAGATTAGGTACAATATTTGGCCCGTCAACCGGCATGAGGTTTCATACTGCTGTTAACAAGTTTTGTTGGCAGGCCAACTTTAATAAACCTATAACTGTTTGGGAGACGGCTTTAGACCAAAAAAGACCTTATCTTGGAATTAATGATGCTGTTTCAGCAATAAAGTTTATTATCAGCAATGATCTATTTAGTAATGATACATTTAATGTGGTCACAAAAAATTTTTCCGTCAAAGATGTAATATCATGCATAAAAAATAATATTGATTCAGTTGAGGTGGAGCTAATAAAAACTAGGATTATGAATAATTTTTCCTTCGGAGTTTCTTCGAATAAAATTGAAAAACTAGGTTTTAAATTCAAGGATGACTTGTCTAATCAGATTAAAGAAACTATCGATGTTCTAAAAAATTCTAATTCTAATTCAAAGAGATAGCTGTTGAAAAAATTCACTATCATTATTGATGTTTTTTATAAATTAGAAATTTTTAAAATAAGCCTAGAAGCAACCTTAAAACAATCTTATAAGAATCTTGAGATTATTATCATTAATAATGCTGCTTCTGAGGATATAGTGACTTATATCTTATCTAAAGCAGATCATGACAAAAGAATAAAAATTATCAATTATGAAGAAAATGTTTATGACTTTAGTGACCCTATGATGATGGTAAAAATTTTTCATGATGCATTGTTAAAATCTGAAGGAGATTATGTTTTTTATAATTCATATGATGATGTAATGGCTCTTGACTATGTAGAGAGGATGGTTAATTTATTTTCAGAAAATAAGAAATCAATTTCTGCAGCAGGAAGGCCAGTTAGTATAGATATAAAGGGCAATGTTAACCTAGAAGAACTCAACAACAGAAAATCAAATTTTAGACCTAGACATATGCCTGGTTATCTTTTACCTCTCGATGGTATTGATAAAAATTCTAAGAGTATGTTTTCAGCACCCGGATCCATTTTTTCTTTTAAAACAAAAGAATTAATAGAATTAGGCGGTTATCATAAGTGCTTTGAGATTAGTCAATTAATTGGCGTAGTGCCATTTGGTGATACAAGTTTTGATGAAGATGCTATTTTTTATTGGAGAAGGCATAAAGATCAAGGCCATTATCAGCTAACCTCTATTGGATTTAATGACATATTGGACTTAAAAAAACTCTTAATTGATTGGAATATTTTTAGTCGTTGGGAGAAAAGCTATGGTAATAGCTATGCAAGAAAAATAGTCTATGGTTATAAATCTAATGTATATCGATCTGCATCTAGCATATTTCTTATTAACTTATTTGATTTAAATTTTAAAGGTTGCCTAAGACCATTAAAAGATGGCTTTAATAATTATCTTTTTTGGAAATACATATTTCTTATATTATTGAAAGACTATAAATTCTTTATAATAAAATTGTTAAAAATTATTTCACCTATATTAAAACCTTTCATAAATACTCTAAATAGAATTTTTGGTATGATCTTAATGAGAAGTAGTATTTTCAAAAAAATACATTCACACGTAAATAATATTAATAAATAAATGCTGCTATTTAAATTTTAAATAGTAACTTGACTATCTATTAAATGAATAAATCATTAAAATACGAATCAATCTATTATATTTACTTAAATGTCTGAAAATACTAAAAAACACTCAACTGGGTATTATGAGGTAAATCTTTTAGATATCTTTTCTATCTTAAATACTCATAAGTTTTTAATAATATTTTTTACACTTATTGGAGTTATTTACTCTATATTCTATGCATTAAATATTGATAAAATATATATATCAGAGGCAAAATTATTAACCTCTTCATCTGGGCTCCAGTCAAATAGAAACAATCAAGGCGATATGAGCGGTGTTTTATCTATCTTTGGAGGAGGGTCGACTGCCAGTCTTAGTAAAGGCCAGGAGGCTGAAGCATTTATTCGGTCTAGAACTTTTTTTAAAATTTTATATCAAAATGATGAATTTTTAGGTGATTTATTTGCTATCGATTCATACAATATTTCTACTAAAAATATAACCTATGATCAATTAATTTATAACTCAAAGGATAATATCTGGAAAGAAAAAATTTCTTTTGAAGAAGCTTATTACCATTTCCATAACGGAATTTTCTCTATTGATAAAAATCTTCAAAGTGGAATTTATAATTTAAAATTTAAGAGTATTTCACCTCATATTGCTTCAAAATGGCTCAATGAAATTATTGAAGAGATTAATGAATTTATTAAATTACGAGAAGTTAAACATTCTGAAAAAAAAATAACTTTCTATGAATCAAAAATTTCTGAAGAGCAAATGTTATCATTAAGATCATTACTTCTTAATAATCTTCAAAGTGAATTACAAGTTATTGCCTACTCCAAAGCCACAGATGAATTTGCTTTTAGTGTAATAGATTATCCTAATTTACCTGAAAGACCTTCTGAACCTTCTAGATCTACTATTGTTATGCTCGGCTCAATAATTAGCTTCTTAATTGTTATATTTTCTTCTGTTTTATACCATTTTTTTTACTTTAATAGGAATTAGACGACATAATGAAAAAAGCATTAATAACTGGTGTTACAGGTCAAGATGGCTCTTATTTAGCAGAATTCCTTCTTGAAAAAGGGTATGAGGTTCATGGTATAAAGAGAAGATCCTCATCTTTTAACACTGAACGAATTAATCATATCTATCAAGACCCTCATGAATATCCTGCAAGGTTTATTCTTCATTATGGCGATTTAACTGATTCATCCAATACAACAGACCTTATAAAAAATATTGAACCGGATGAAATTTATAATCTTGGTGCGCAATCTCATGTGGCTGTTAGTTTTGAGATTCCTGAATATACCTCCAATGTTGATGCTATCGGAACTTTAAGAATACTAGAGGCAATAAGACTCTCAGGACTTTCAAATAAAACAAAATTATATCAAGCTTCAACCTCTGAGCTTTACGGCCTTGTTCAAGAGACCCCTCAATCAGAAACCACACCCTTTTATCCAAGATCTCCATACGGAGTTGCAAAATTATATGCTTACTGGATGATCAAAAATTATCGTGAGGCATATGATATTTTTGCATGTAATGGAATTTTATTTAATCATGAATCCCCAAGAAGAGGGGAAACCTTTGTAACAAGAAAAATAACTAAAGGTCTAGCAAGGATATACCTAGGATTGGAAAAATGTTTATACATGGGCAATTTAAACTCATTAAGGGACTGGGGTCATGCCAGAGATTATGTTGAAATGCAATGGTTGATGCTTCAGCAAGAAAAACCAGATGACTATGTAATAGCTACCGGTGTGCAATATAGTATTAGAGATTTTATAGACTTTGCAGCATCTGAGATTGGCATTAGTATAGAATTTGAGGGAGAAGGGCTTTCAGAAGTGGGTAAGGTAAAATCAGTTCAAAGTAAATCAAAAACTAACTTAAAAGTAGGAGACATAATCGTAAGAGTTGATGATAAATATTTTCGTCCATCTGAAGTTGAGTCCTTGCTTGGTGATGCTTCTAAAGCTAAAAAAAATCTAGGTTGGTCTCCAAAAATAACTGTTAAAGAAATGTGCTCCGAAATGATGAGGGAAGATTTAAAAAGAGCCGAAGTTGAGCTTTTGAGCTCATAAATCATTATAATTTTTATTATTTTATGTTGATAAGTAAAAATTCCTCTATCTTTATAGCAGGCCATAATGGAATGGTAGGTAAGTCCATTCATGACTTACTGCTGAAAGAAAATTACTCTAATATTATCACTGCAGAAAGGGTAGATTTAAATTTATTAGACCAATCATCTGTTAAAAAATTCTTTAAAAAAAATAAAATTGATTATGTTTTTATGTGTGCTGCTAAAGTTGGAGGTATTGATGCAAATTCAACATATCCTGCTGATTTTATCTATGAGAATCTTCAGATACAGTTAAATGTAATCAATCAATGCCATCAAAATGATGTAAATAACCTTCTTTTTCTAGGATCCTCATGTATATATCCAAAACATTCAATTCAGCCAATAAAAGAAAGTCAACTGCTGCAAGGCCCTCTTGAAGAAACAAATCAGTGGTACGCAATTGCAAAGATTGCTGGAATTAAATTGTGTGAAAGTTTCAACATACAATACGATAGAGATTATAGATGTATTATGCCTACAAATCTTTATGGAAATAATGATAACTTTCATCCCGTTAATTCCCATGTAATTCCAGCTTTAATTAGAAGATTTCATGAGGCGAAGATCAATAATGCTGATTCTATTAGTATATGGGGCACTGGAAAGCCCAAAAGAGAGTTTTTGCATGTCGAAGATATGGCTAAAGCAAGTGTTCATGTAGCAAATCTTTCAAAAAATTCATATTTAAAAAATGTACAACAAGATTTATCTCATATAAATATTGGAACAGGTAATGATATTTCAATTAAAGATTTAGTTAAAATTTTATGTGATGTTAGTGGATATTCTGGAAAAATTTTTTATGATAGCTCAAAGCCTGACGGAACCCCTAGAAAAGTTTTAGATACCAAAAAAATAAATGATCTTGGTTGGTCTGCAGAAATATCTCTTAAAAAAGGCCTACTCAAAACTTATAATTGGTATGTTGAGAATTATTCAAACATTACTCGTAAATAATTAGCTCCCATGTTTGAAAACACTAAAAGAAAATCTAGTTGCAAGGTTTCAGTAATTACAGTTGTTTACAACAAACCAGATGAACTAGAGTCAACAATTCAAAGTGTTATTTCACAAGATTTTACTGATAAAGAATTTATTATTATTGACGGAGGGTCAGATAATGCAACAGTTGATGTTATAAAAAAATATAAAGATCATATAGATTTTTGTATAAGTGAGGATGACTTTGGAATATATGATGCAATGAATAAAGGCATAAAATATTCTAAAGGTAAATGGCTAAATTTTATGAATGCTGGAGACTTGTTTTATGAAAAAAATACGATGGAAAAAGTATTCAATAATAATCATGAGGATATAGATATCATTATTGGTAATACAGAAATAAGTTATGAAGGCTTTTCTCGACAATTCAAGCCAAATAATATTAAAGATTGGTGGAAAGGACATCAATTTATTCATCAATCAACTTTTATAGATAGAAAATATCAATTAAAAAATTTATATAATATTAACTCAAAAATTGGTGGAGATTTTGAATTTTTTTATAAAGCTATTTATTCAAATAAACGTTTGTTAATCATTGATCAAATAATAGCTATTTTTAAATCTGGAGGGGTTTCTGATATTAAAAGAATTGATGGGCTTTTTTCAAATTTAAAATTTTTACTTAGAACAAATTTTTCACTTTATATCTTATTTTTTTACTTTTATAGAATTTTTTTGGAAGTTATTAAATCTTTTTTAAAATTAATTCTACCCAAAAGAGTCAAATTATCCATTCAAAAAAATACTAAATGATAATAGATCTAAACCTCTTAATTAAATCAAAAATTCAGTATCTACTTGGAATGCTAATGATCTTTTTTTCCTTCATACCATGGGTTCATTTTGGCTTGAATAGTAGAGATTCTCAGCCCTGGCCAGTACTTTTTGCAAGTCTATTTATAATATTCTCTCCACAAATTAATTTTAAAAGAGAATATTTGCTTCTTGCATTCGTTCCATTTTCAGCTTTTGTTGTATGGCTTAATTACTCTAATCAGATATTAGATTTTATTGCACTAAGGGCAATCTTGTCATATTTAAGCTTTACATTATGCCTTGCTGGATTTCTAATCTATTTTAATAATTATAAATTTCCTTGGAAGTTGCTAATCTTTATTAATTTTTTATATCTTTTCTTTGCTTTTGCTCAGATATTTTTTCCTGATATAACTTCAGGTTTCGTCCAAGTTAGAGGCATTGGTGAGTCTGGCAGGGGCGTGACAAGTCTAACTCCAGAGCCCACTTTTTTTGGCATCTTTTTATATTTAATTTCTTTTATTTTTCTAGCAAAATCTAACTTTAAGCCAAGTCGCAATTTATCATTTCTATTAATTTTAAATCTGCTATCTATAGTTTTTCTTTCGCGATCTTCAACAGTTCTAGTTTTTCTAATAGTATCGATCATATTCGTTTGCTTACCTAGACTAGGTTTTAGGCAAATAATTTTTTCTACTTTTTATCTTTTTATTATTTTTTTATTAGGATTTCTCATCTTAAAGGACTCCAGGGCTTTCCTTCTATCATCACAATTATACGAATTTGGTTTACTAGAATTAGTATATCTAGATGAAAGTATTAATGACAGAGTTGCAAATGTAATTTATCCTATTCATGGAGCCTATATAAATAATTTTTTACCTGGAGGTTTCCATTCCTTTTCAATGATGCATGCAGATTTGAATGTTTTTTATAATGGCTTCTTTCATTTTGGGAGTGGGTCAACCTCAATAATGTCTTTTATTGGCGTATTTATTTATGAATTAGGTTTTATAGGAATCGTTATTCTTGGTTTTATTTTTTTTAAAATACAAGATGGCACCTTTTTGAGATTTATGGATACTTTTTTGATATTTATTATACTTAATAGTTCTGTGCCTCCATCTTTCCCTTTGGTTCCTTTCATAATTGCTATATATATCTTCAAAGTAAATATAAAAACTATAGATACAAAAGTGAGGTTATAACAATGCAAGTCTTTCTTTGCGGAGTCTTTACTGGTCCCTTTAATGGCCAAATGCAAACCTTGTTTGGCGTAAGAGACGCACTAAATAAAAAATTTAATTTAAGAATAATTTATTACCCGTTCAAGGGCTTATTATTTCCATTTAAGTGGTTTTACTTTCTTGTTAATTTATTATTTTGCGTTTTTTGCAATAAAAAGCCACGTTTGTTTTATTTATCATTAAATAGGTCAAGACTAGGTTTTTGGTTTAGAGATTTTCCAGTTTTTTTTATTGCAGGAGTAACTAATTCAAAAATAATATGTCATTTAGTAGGGTCTGATATAGGGGATTTTATATCTAGTTTAAATCGAATAGAAATTTTTATACTTAAATATTATTTTAAAAAAATTAATACATGGGTTGTTTTGGGCAAAGCAATGGAATCTCAAGTAGCTAACATTTATAAAGATTTAAATATTCATGAATCATCTAAATGTTTCAAAAACAAAAATTTTAATTCTTTAATTGTAAGAGGTTTTTTCCCTAATGAAGCCAACTCTTTTGTAAATAATAATTCAAACGTTAGTAAGAAAAGTTTTAATTACCCAATCAATATTGGTTATATGTCTAATTTAATAGAGGAAAAGGGCGTAGTTGAATTTATTGAATCTATTATCTATTTAAAAGAAGAGCATAATATTGATATTAAGGCATGGATAGCCGGTGTTTATATAGAAAAACCATCACTAAGATTAAAAGAATCAATTGAAAATGCGCAGCAAAAAGAATATATAGATATGCTTGGTCTTATAATGGGTGATGATAAATGGATGAAATTAGTTGATACTGATATTTTTATACTTCCTACCTACTATAGATCTGAATCTTTACCCTTAGCTTTAGTAGAGGCAATGAAAGCTAATTGTTATTGTATTTCATCAAGTGTCGGAGAAATAAAAGATCTTTTAGGCGATGACAGGGGGCTCATTATTGATAATATTAGTTCTCATAGCATTAGTGAAGGTGTTAAATTTGCTCTATCAGATATAAATGATTTTAAATCTAAAACTCACAATGCTTCTAGGTATGTAGGTAAGGAGTTTGCATTTAATAATTTTCAAACTAAGATTGTTAATCTAGTTAATTCATTCAAATTATAATAAAATATTACCAAGATTACTTTAAATAAAAAACCATGAAAATTACTCCTGTGATACTAGCTGGCGGACAAGGATATAGGCTCTGGCTTTTGTCAAGAAAGGCATCTCCTAAACAATTCCTTAAATTGACTATTAATCATTCATTGCTTCAAAATACTTTTTTTAGGCTTAACTCATTTTCATTTAATGCTCCTATAATTAAGTGAAGGTGTCTATAGTTACCGTCACTTATAATAGTGAAAAGACCTTAAGAACAACCCTAGAGTCTGTTGCTAAGCAATCTTTTATTAGTAATATAGAGCACATTATAGTTGATGGTAAATCCTCAGATAACACGCTTGGGATCGCCAAAGACTTTCCCCATATTCACAAAATAATATCAGAAAAAGATAAAGGTATTTATGATGCAATGAATAAAGGTATAAATAATGCATCAGGAGATATTATAGGATTTCTTAATTCAGATGACTGGTTTTATAGCAGAGAAATAATAGAGGAAATAATTTATGCCTTTGATCAAAATGATATTGATGCGGTATACGGAGATTTGGTTTTTGTAGAAAATGAGAATGATGCCAATCCTAAGAGAATATGGATTTCTGAGCCATATAAAGATAAATCCTTTTTATCTGGCTGGGTTCCTCCTCATCCAACTTTTTATGTTAAGTCCTCTATTTATAAAAAATACGGTCTATTCAATCCAGATTTAATGTTTGCGGCTGATTTTGATATAATGTGCAGGTTTATAGCAAAGGAAAATATCAAAACAAAATACCTTCCTGGCTTTAAAGTTAAAATGAGATTAGGAGGAGCTACTACTAAGAACTTGACTAATATTATCAAGGGAAATATTGAAATTTTCAATTCACTTTATAAAAATGGCTTTAATCCCGGTCCTTTTTTTATAATACAAAAAATTCTAACTAAACTAAATCAGTTAAGGTTGAGCAATTATGAAACAAAAAATTAGTATAGTCGGAGGTCATGGCTTCCTTGGAACAAGAATATCAAGAAGATTTTTAAATATGAATATTGATCATAGTATTATTGATATTAGTGAAGGAGTAGATTCCATGCATTATGGAGATGTTGAGGATATTGATTCGCTAGACGTCTTAAAAGACTCCTCAGCTATTATAAATTTAGCTGCAATGCATAAGGATGATATAAAGCCAATCACTAGATATGATGATGTTAATGTAGACGGTGCAAGAAATATCTGTGATTCGGCAAGAAAGCATAATATTAACAAAATTATTTTTACAAGCTCAGTAGCTATTTATGGTTTTGCACCAATGAATACAGGTGAGGATGGGGATCATAATTACTTTAATGATTATGGAAGAACTAAACATGAGGCGGAGATCGTATATAAAGCCTGGCAAGAAGAAGATCCAGAAAATAGAACATTAGTAATAGTTCGACCCACTGTTATTTTTGGTGAAGGTAATAGAGGTAATGTTTTTAATCTTCTAAATCAAATTAACACAAAGAAATTTCTAATGATAGGGAATGGTAAGAATTACAAATCAATGGCATATGTAGAGAATGTTGCAGCATTTATAGAATATTCGTTAGACTTTAAAGCAGGGGTACATATATATAATTATATTGATAAACCAGATTTCAATATGAACGATTTAATAAAAGCTATAAGAAAGACATTATTTAATAATGACAGTGTTGGTTTAAGAGTTCCATTATTTCTTGGGATGTTTATTGGATATTTAGCCGACGTTCTTGCAATAATTTTTAGAAAATCATTACCTATTAGCAGCATTAGGGTTAAAAAATTTATTAGTAACACGATGTTCTCAACCGCAATAGATAAAACAAATTTTATTCCCCCATTTACATTGGAAGAAGGTCTTAATAAAACACTAAAATATGAATTTGTAGAGAATAATGCAAATAAAAAAACTTTTTATTCAGAATGATCACCATTAATAATATCAACCAGTCAGAACCTTATACTATTTTTAATAATCTTTATTTGGAAGCTGTGGATAAAGATCAACCTGCGGTAGAGGCTATTGCAATTAGTTCTTACAACAAAAATTTAAGTGAAATTGAATCTAGATTTGTAAATCTTAAATATATTAATAACGATCAATGGATATTTTTTACTAATTATAATTCTCCAAAAGCAAGTCATTTTAATACACATCAACAAATAGCAGCTCTTTTTTATTGGAGCTCCACAAATACTCAAATAAGAATCAAAGCAGAAATATCTAAAACTTCTAAAGATTTTTCAGACAAGCATTACCATGGAAGATCCCTAAAAAAAAATGCACTTGCTCATAGTTCAGATCAATCATCCCAAATAGATTCTTATGAAAAGGTTTTGGATTTATACAATAAGACCTTGTCTAATAATAATTTATTATTAAATAGGCCTGTTTACTGGGGAGGCTTTTCATTCGTACCATACTATTTTGAATTTTGGCAAGGCGCTGAACATAGATTAAACAAAAGAGACGTATATGAAATCAAAAATAATGACTGGGAGCATCTAATTATCCAGCCTTAGTAAAAAGGTTTGCCAAATAAGCTAATTAGTATAAAATCATCCTCAAATTATGATAAAAATTACACCCCAGCATTTCATAAATAGTCTTTTATTAAATACTTGATGTTCATATATACCCTTAACTTTTATCTATAGGTAATCTCATAGCTTCTCAGAAAAAAAATATTATACCCATTAATGAAAAAATTAAAGCTAGCGAAGTCATGCTTATTGGTTCTAATGGTGAAAAACAAGGCCTCGTTGCCTTTTCTGTTGCCCTGGAGTCAGCTAGAGTAGCTTCTCTTGACTTGGTACAAGTCTCTCCATCTGATGCAAGTCCTGTAGTTTGCAAGCTTCTGGATTATGGAAAGCATATCTTTGATAAGAAGAAAAGCTTATCTTCATCAAAGGTTAAGGTTAAAAGAAATACTACAAAAGAAATAAAATTTAGACCTTCTACAGATGTAGGCGACTA
>MDTF01001161.1_pt1 | contig 18182 bp, 14 predicted proteins | sample 811191 | NCBI WGS metagenome assembly MDTF01 (sample SAMN05326649, study PRJNA326480) | marine metagenome | isolation source: seawater | place: Southern Ocean | collected 2011 | reverse complement strand
GTTCACCCTAATGATCACGTGAACAAATCTCAATCAACAAATGATGTATTTCCAACAGCTATGCATATATCTGTTGCACAAGAGACTATATCAAAACTATTACCAAATTTAAAAATTTTAGAGAAAGAATTGGCAAAAAAATCTAATGAATTTAAGAATATTATTAAAATTGGTAGAACACATTTACAAGATGCAACACCTATATCTCTTGGCCAAGAATTTTCAGGATATCAAGTTCAATTAAAAAAAAGTATTGAAAGAATAAATTTTGCTCTTAAGGAAATATATTTTCTTGCACAAGGTGGAACAGCTGTTGGAACTGGAATTAATTCTAGAAAAGGGTTTGATAAAAAAATTGTGAAAGAAATTACTAAATATACTAAAATACCTTTTAAACCGGCTGGTAATAAATTTGCAGAATTGGCTGCTCACGACTCTATTGTAAATTTTTCAGGAACGTTGAATACATGTGCTGTTGCATTAATGAAAATATCAAATGACATAAGATTTCTAGGCTCTGGACCAAGAGCTGGATATGGTGAATTAACACTTCCAGAAAACGAACCAGGTTCGTCTATTATGCCAGGAAAAGTTAATCCTACACAATGTGAAGCCGTAACAATGGTTTGTGCCAAGGTAATCGGCAATCATACAGGGATTACAATAGCTGGTTCTCATGGGCACTTTGAATTAAACGTATTTAAACCAATGATTGCTCATAATGTACTTCAATCAATAGACCTTATTGCTGATAGTACAAAAAACTTTGCGATTTATTGTGTAAAAGGAATTAAGGCCAATAAAAAAAAAATTAAAGAACATTTAGACAATTCCTTAATGCTAGTTACAGCTTTAGCTCCACACATTGGGTATGATAATGCAGCAAAGATTGCAAAAAATGCTTTAAAAAATGATACAAGACTTAAGGCTGAAACGTTAAAGACAGGTCTTATAAATGAAAAAGAATACGATAAAATTGTTAATCCAAAGAAAATGATTTATCCCGCATAAATTTTTAATATTTTGTTAATAAACTTTTTAAAATAGATTTGATTTTGGAATGATTTTTTAGGAATTGATTTATTAAAAAAGGTAGCAAAGTTCTTGTTAATTTTGTTATTTATTTTAATGTTATTAAAATTTATCATTTGCTGATCAAGATTATAATTAAAGTTAAATTCTAATTTATTTATTTCAGTTCTAAATTTTTTCGGTGTACGATAAAATTTGTATATTTCACCAAGATTTTCAATAGTTGAGCTTACCTTGCCACTTAAAAAGAGACCATCATTATCAATATAAAATAAACTGTCAGATATTTGAAAATTTACAAAATCAGACCAGTTTACTTTTGAAGTATCTATATTAATTAAACCGTCGTTAATTGTAAATTTTAATAAAAAGTCAACAAAGCGATCATTGTGAATAATCTTCTTTGAATTAATATCTATTTCAATATTTAAATTCTTATTATCAAAAATTTCAGCTTTAAGTAACTCAAGAAAAAGCGAATTTGAATCAAATAAGTAAGTGAGATATAGTTCGTTAATATTGACATCAGCATTTAAAAAAAATGGTTCAAAATTAACCAAACCACTATAAAATTTATATCTATTAGATTTTTTCTTTGTTGATACAAAATGTAAAGAATTTTTTTTTAATTCGTAACTGGTTATATTTTTGTTGTTTCCATTAAAATAATTTAATAAACCAATTTTAATATCTTTAGAGTAATCTAATTCATTTTCAATTTTAAATTTAATAACTTTTGATTTCATTTTTAAAAATAATTTTTTATTTATCTTGTCATTTTGTAACTCAATTGAGTAAGGGATATTAAATATTTCATTATATGCTTTAAGAATACTAAACGAGTTTTTTGGATTATCGTAATATTTTATATTTTCAATTTTATTTACAAATAATACTGCTCCCTCAAAATTTCTATAAAATATGTTGCTATCTTTGATTATAATACTTGAGTCTAAAAATTCATTATCTAAAAGATTTGTGAAAAAATAAACGTTTTTTTTATTAAGATTAAAATTAGAATTTTCTAAAATTATATTTTTAATATTAATTTTTTTTAATGAAAAAAAATTTTCTAGAGAGATAAAAATTTTAAACCTTCCTACGTCCGATAGCTTTACTTTTTTTTCAAAAATTGATGAATTTTCAAAAACAAAATGTGGTCTAGGGAAAAAACTATAATTTAAATTATTTGATAAAATGAAATTAATACCAAATTTTTGGTATAATTGATTCTTTAACACATTCTGAATTTTAGTTTTATCATAAAAAAATGGGATGGATAAATAAAACAAACACAATATAGTTAACAATATAATTGTTAAAAAAACTTTTTTGCTTATTAAAAGCTCTCTTTTAATATTTTTTAAGTTATTAAATTTTAATTTGTTTAAATTATTTTTTAATAGACTATTTATTAATAGATTTAATTTTTTAAAAATTATAATTAAATAATTATGTTTTTTCATATAGATTCAAGGAACTTATAATGAAATATTTTAAATGATAAACTCTGATTACTTAAATACTTTGAATAATGCTCAAAAAGAGGCAGTTCTTCACCTTAATGGCCCATTATTAATTGTTGCTGGAGCTGGTTCGGGTAAGACTAAAGTTTTGACCTCTAGAATTGCTCATATTATTAAAGAAAAAAAAGCATTTCCCAATCAAATACTTTCTGTGACCTTTACTAATAAAGCTGCAAAAGAAATGCAAAGTAGAGTTATCTCTATACTTGATTCTGGTGCTACAGGGCTATCGTGGCTTGGGACATTTCATTCTATATGTGCAAAGTTATTAAGAAAACATGCACCAGCTGCAGGATTAACATCAAATTTTACAATCATTGATACTGATGACCAAGTAAGGTTAATCAAAAATATATGTAAAGCAGAAAATATAGACATTAAACAATTGGCACCTAAATATATTTTGTCAGTTATTGATAGATGGAAAAATAAAGGTTTTTATCCCAACGAAGTAATTATCAATAAAAATGATATCTATGAAAAAACTTTGCAACCCCTTTATAAAATTTATCAACAAAAGTTATTGGATTTAAATGCTTGTGATTTTGGTGATTTAATACTGCATGTTGTAAAAATTTTAGAAAGAAATTTAGATATAAGAGAAATTTACTCAAATAATTTTAAATATATATTGGTAGATGAGTATCAGGATACAAACTATATTCAAAGTAGGTGGCTTTATTTGTTATCAGAAAAACATAGAAATATTTGTTGTGTTGGTGATGACGACCAATCTATATATAGCTGGCGTGGTGCAGAAATTAAGAATTTTTTAGAATTTGATCAAGTGTATAAAAATTCAAAAGTGATAAGATTAGAGGAAAATTATCGATCATCACAAAATATTTTATCCGTTGCATCGAATCTTATTTCAAATAATCAAAATAGAGTTGGAAAAACTTTAAAAACAACAATGGAAGAAGGTGATCTTGTTAAACTCAATTGTTTTAAGAATGGAAAAGATGAGGCTATAGGAGTTTCTGATGAGATAGAAAAAAGACTTAAAAAGAAATATTCGTTAAATAACATTGCAATTTTAGTTAGGGCTATATTTCAAACAAGAGAATTTGAAGAACGGTTTTTAAAAATTGGATTACCTTATAGAATTTTAGGGGGAACAAAATTTTATGAAAGGGCAGAAATAAAAGATTGTGTTGCATACCTAAGATTAATCCATCAACCAAAAGATGATTTAGCTTTTGGTAGAATTGTAAATAACCCTAAAAGGTCAATTGGAGAAAGTACAATAAAATTAATACATGAATGTTCGAAAGACAATTCTGTAAGTTTAGAAATTGCTTCTAAACAATTAATAGAACAAAATTTAATTAAACCCAAGACTAAAATTGGACTAAGTTCTTTTTTATTTTTAATAGATAAATGGAGAAATGATATTAATATTAGAAAGATTAATCATGTTAAACTATTACAATTAGTTCTGGATGAATCTGGCTATTCGGCCATGCTTAAAAACAAAAAAGATCTAGAGAATGAAAATAGACTTGAAAATATTAAAGAGCTTTTAAGCGCTATGAAAGAATTTGATGACTTGGAAACCTTCTTAGAGCACGTAGCATTAGCAACCTCAATAGATCAAGATTGGGATGGAGAAAAAGTTAATATGATGACGATGCATGGATCAAAAGGACTTGAATTTGATGTGGTTTTTCTACCAGGATGGGAGGAAGGCCTTTTTCCACATCAAAAATCTATTCAAGAAAAAGGGCAAAATGGGCTTGAGGAAGAAAGAAGACTGGCTTATGTGGGCATAACTAGGGCTAAAAAAAAAGCACTTATATCATTTGCTATGAACAGGTTTTATCAAGGTAATTGGATTGACAGTATGGCTTCGAGATTTATTGAAGAATTGCCAGAAAAATATCTAGAAAAGAATTCTTTTTTTGATGAATCTAAAGAAGATGACAACGATTTTGAATTTAATCAAGACTTTGAAGTCAATGAGGGGAAAAAAAGTCCTGGATGGATAAGGTATCAAAAAAGGATCAAATGATTAAAGATAAGATAAAAATTTTAAAGGAAAAATTCAAGAAACATAAAATTGATGGTTACATTGTGCCTAAAAACGATGAATATTTTTCTGAGTATGCAAAAAATGATAGACTAAAAAATATTAGTAATTTTTCTGGTTCTGCAGGTATTGCCGTTATTTTAAAAAAAAATAACTATTTATTTATTGATGGAAGATACACTATTCAAGCACAACAAGAGTGTGCTAAAAATTTTAAGGTAATTGAAATTCATAAAAGATTACCAAATTCAATTATTAAAAATTGTAATTTGGGTTATGACCCAAAGTTATTTACGTCAAAGAACCTAAAAAATTATTTTTCAAATAATAACCTTATTTCAATTAATAAAAATTTGATCGATCAGATAGTTATCTATAAAGAAAGAAAAACGAGACCATTTTACTCTTTAGAAAAAGAAATAGTAGGCGAAACCCATCAGTCAAAAATTTCAAAAGTTGCAAGTTTTCTTAAGGCAAATAAGGCTGATTACTTATTTGTCAGTGCTCCAGAAAATGTTGCATGGCTCTTAAATATAAGAGGATATGACAATCCAAATAGCCCAATCCCTAATGCTAGATTAATTATAAATAAAAATAAGAAATTATTTTTATTTACACAAATAAATAATGTCAAAAAAATTATACAAGAAAAAAAGGTAAATAGAAATCAAGTTACTGATATTAAAAATATTTCTAAATTGCTTAATAACCTAAAAGGAAAGAATTTTATAACAGATAATAAAACATGTTCGATTTTTCTTGAAAATATAATTAAATCTAAATTTAAAATCTTAGATAAAAAAGATCCAATTTATAAATTTAAATCAATTAAAAATTCACATGAAATTAAACACATGATCGAAGCTCATAAAAAAGATGGTTTGGCACTAACAAAATTTCTTTATTGGATTAAAAATATAAATAAAAAAATAATAACAGAAGTTTATGCTCAAAATAAATTAGAAAAACTTAGAAAACTTAATAAAAACTATTTATTTCCAAGTTTTAATACTATTGCTGGCTCCGGGTCGAATGGAGCTATTGTTCATTACAGGGCAACAAACAAAACTACTAAAAAAATTAATAAAAAAGATGTTTTTTTAATCGATTCAGGTGGACAATATAACTATGGAACCACAGATGTTACTAGAACCATTTGTTTTACTAATCAGAAACAATTAATAAAAAATGCATATACTAATGTTTTAAAGGGTCATATTGCTGTTGTTCTTACAGACTTGAACAAAGACAATAATGGGAAAAAAATTGATATTCGAGCTAGAAAATTTTTAAAAAAAGAAGGCTTAGATTATGCCCATGGAACTGGTCATGGTGTTGGATTCTTTTTAAACGTACACGAAGGACCTCAATCAATTTCCAAATATAATACTGTAAAAATTGAAAAAGGTATGATTTTAAGCAATGAACCTGGATATTATAAAGAAAAAGATTTTGGAATTAGAATAGAAAATTTAATTTATGTAAAAAAATTCAAAAATAAATTATTTTTTGAAAACCTCACTTTAGCTCCTATAGAGAAAGATTTAATTAATTATAAATTACTAACTAAAACTGAAAAGGATTATTTATTTAGATATCATTTGAATATTTATTCTGAATACTCATCTTCATTAAATAAAAAAGAAAGAAAATGGCTAGCTAGTCTTATTTAACATTTTTATCCATTCTTCTTGGTCGATAACCTTGATATTTAGTTCCTTCGCTGTATTTATTTTTTTTGTAGTCGGTTTTTCACCTGCAATTAAGTAGTCAAGTTTCTTATTAACATTGCTAATTATTTTTCCAGAATTTTTTTCAATTAAAGATTTTGCTTCTGCCCTACTAACTCCAATAAGTTTTCCTGTAAGCATAAAAGTTTTATTTTTTAATAAGCCTTTATTGTTTATTAAAATCACATTTTCTATTTCAAGGTTTTTATCTAGTTCAGATAAAACTTTTGTATTTGTTTTATTCAAAAAAAACTTTTTAATTGATTGAATCTGCGTGATACCTATTCCGTCTATATTGGATAAACTATCTATATTAGTTTCATCTTGTAATTTAAAAAAATTTATTGCTGTTTTCAAATGTCTGGCAATAAGCTTGGCATTTTCTTGTCCTATATGTCTAATTCCTAATGAATAGATAAATCTATCTAATGAAATTTTTTTTTTTTCTTCTATTGAAAATTTTAAATTTGTTACTGATCGTTTCCCCCAACCTTCTAATCTTTCTACTTTATCATAATTAAGATTAAAAATATCCTGTGGTAATCTAATTAACTTTAAATGCCAAAAATTTTCTACAATTTTTTTCCCAAACCCATCAATATTAAATGCTTCTTTTGATACAAAATGTTTTATTTTTTCTATTGATATTTTTTCACATTCATATCCTTCACTAATACATCTTCTGACCGCATCTTGTTTTTTAGTTATTTCATTGTAATCCTTTACAGTCTTGCTTCCACAAGATGGACAATTTAATGGAAAAACAAATTTATTTGAGTTTTTATCTCTTTTTTTTAAGTTAACTGAAATAACGTGAGGTATTACATCTCCCGCTCTTTCCACTGTAACTGTGTCTCCAATTCTTATGTCTTTCCTAATAATCTCATCTTCGTTGTGAAGTGTTGCGTTTGAAACGATTACACCTCCAATATTTACAGGTTTAATCTTTGCAACTGGTGTCAAGGCACCAGTTCTTCCTATTTGAATTTCAATATTAATTATTTCTGAAATTGAACTATTTGCAGAAAATTTATGGGCTATTGCCCACCTTGGTGCATTGGCAGCAAAACCTAGTCTTCTTTGTAAATCAAAATTATTAACCTTGTAAACTACACCATCGATGTCAAAGGCTATTTCTTTTCTCTTTTCCTCTAAAACCTTGTGATGCAATAATAAATTTCCAATATTTTTTATTTTTTTATTAAATGGATTTATTTTAAAACCCCATAGCTTCAAATTTTCTAAAAAATCTGTTTGGTTATCAATATTCATTTTTTTTACATATCCATATGTGTATGCAATAAATTTAAGCGGTATTTTAGAGGTCATATTTGAATCTTTCTGTCTTAATGATCCTGATGCAGCATTTCTAGGATTTGCAAATTTTTCTTTGATTTTTTTAAAATCATTATTTTCTATAAATACCTCGCCTCTAATGTCAATTTCTTCAGGAAAGTTTTTCTTAATTATCTCTAGAGGTATATCTCTAATGGTTTTTAAATTTTGAGTAATATCCTCTCCTTCCATACCATCTCCTCTTGAAAGACCTTTTATAAATTTTCCCCTAACATAAATTAGTGAAGCTGATATTCCATCTATTTTGGGCTCCGCACTATATTCAATTTCATTTTGATTCTTCAAACTTAAAAAATTGATTATTTTTTTTCCAAAGTTTTTTAAATCCACATCATTAAAGGCATTTCCTAAAGATAACATTGGAACTTTATGTTTAACTTTTTGAAAATTTCTTGATGGCTTGAAGCCTACAGATTTTGTTGGTGAGTATTCGCTTTTTAAAAATTTATATTCATTTTCTAGATTTATTATATCTTTTTTTAGTAAATCAAATTCTTGATCAGAAACAGTCGGTTTATTTTTATCATAATAATACTTATTATATTTTTTTATTAAATCAATTTTTTGATTATATTGATTTTTAATTATTTTTTTATCCATCTCAATCAAATAGAGATCTAAATTTCTTAATTATGATATTGTTATTTTTTTTATCATTTTTTAAATCATTTATTTTTTTTGTTTTATAGATTTTATTAAAAACAATATATGATCTTTCATACCATTTAGAAGATTGATAGTTATATCCTAATAATTTGGCATATTTTTCAGCTTCATCCTTCATCCCTAAGCTGTAATAAACTTCAACAAGTCTATAAAGTGCCTCTTCTACATAGATTGTAGTGTCATAATTATCTACTATTATCCTAAATCTATTTATGGCTGGTATCCATTTCTTTTTTTCAAAATAATACCTACCTAAATACATCTCTTTTGAGGCCAAAATATCATTTATAAGATTAATTTTAAATTCTGCATCAAATGCATATTCTGTGTTAGGAAATCTTTTTAAGATAATATCAAAATTATTTTTTGCATTAATAATTGATTGTAAATCTTTTTTTTCATCGACAATTTGTTCATAGTACGAAATACTCAATAAATAATATGCATAGTCCATGTTCTTGTGGGAGGGGTATACCCTAATAAATCTATTTAACTCAGCTATTGCATCTGAATAATAATCTTTAATATAATAAGAATATGCAGCCATTAAAGCTGACTTGGGTGCCCATTGTGACTGTGGAAATAATATTTCTGCTTCGTTAAATTTTTTCGCAGCAAATAATACATCTCCAGCCTCTAGTGATTTTAACCCTTCTTGATAAGCCTCAAGCACTTGAAGATCTAAACTTTTTTCATTTAAAACTGATTCTTTCTTAATTTCTTTTGCGCAAGAAATACTAAGAATTAATATAACGATTAAACATAAATATTTAAACTTTAACATAATAGTTTTATACAGATGTAAGAGTTAATTATAAAGGCCTATCTAAATTTAAGCTATAGATCTTAATAAATTTCTATTGATAAGAGTGTGAGGAAGGTTTTTTTCCTTAATTTCTATAATTGAAAAATTATCTTTATTTTCAAATACTTTTCTAAGTAATTGATTGGTAAGGAAATGACCACCTTGCGAGCAAGCTATGCTAGCTATAACTCTATAACCAGAGGTATATAAATCTCCTATACAATCTAATATTTTATGATTTACGAACTCTTTTTCATTCCTGAGACCTTCTTTATTCAAAATTTCTTTATCTTTTACTACTATTGCGTTATCTAGACTTCCACCCTTAGCTAATCCATTTTTTTTAATAGCTTCAATATCCTCATACAAACAAAAAGTTCTTGAATTATAAATATCAGTTAAATCATCTTCATATACTTTAACCTTATTTCTTTGATTGCCTATAACTTCATTTTTATATTTAAGCTCAAAATCTATATCAAGACTAAGCTTTGCTGGCTCAATTGAAATAAACCTTTCCCTATCTAAATATTCAACTTTTTTATTTATTTTAATAATCTTTATAGGTGACTCACTTAATTTAAATCCTGATAAAATAATTTTTTCAATAAATTCCTTAGCAGAACCATCCAGGATGGGAACTTCTTCATTGTCTATTTCAATTATTGCATTGTCAATACCGAGTCCAAATAAAGCACCCATTAAATGCTCTATAGTTGAGACTTTAACACCGTACTCGTTTTCAATAGTGGTATTTAAAGATGTATTGCTAACATTCATAAAATTTGGATAAACAAAGTTGTTAGTTTTTAAATCAACCCTTTTAAAGATTATACCCAAGTCTGGATCTGCTGGTTTAATAGAGATATTAACCATTATACCACTATGCAAACCAACACCATTGAATGATACAGAATTCTTAATTGTTTTTTGGTTTAAGTTAGACACGTACCTCTTTTAAGCTCAATCGATTTAATCTCAAAAACAACTATTGTTACTATAAAAAACAATTTTAGCTGAATAGTTGAAAAAATTTTTCAAAAAAACCTTTATTATCGATATTTTTTGGAACCAGCATCACTTCGTTTTCATTATAACCATGCACTATCTTTTGAGCCATCTCACATAGATCAATACTATTACTTCTAGAAAAACTTTGTACATAGTGACCACAAATGATTTTATCTATGCTTATTTGGTATTTTTTGAGTATCTCCTCTAATTTAAAGATAAATTTATTTGAAATTGAGATGAAATTAATTTCTAAGCAGAAATCATCACATTTTAAATTTTTTACTAATGAAGGGTAGTTTTTGTTATCTATTAAATAATTAGTTATTATCATATGCATTAGAGCATTATTAGGATAATTCTTCTTAAATTGATTTTTTGCTTCTTTTAAAGCATGTGCTAAACTTTTTTGATTTATTAAGTTGCTATAATTTTTTTTTTTTTATACAAAGTTTTACATTAAGATTATTTTTATCTTCAATTATTACAGAAATATTTTTAATAAATTTACCAATTAATTTTTCAATTTTAAAAATATTTTTATTTAGAAATTCGGATAACAACTCAAGATTAACATCATAAAAAGAAGTTTTGAACAAAAGTTCATTTTTATATAAATTGTTATATTCTTTTTTTTTAAATACAGAAATTATAAATCTATCATGACTGACATAAAGATATGTTTCAAAATCAATTTCTTCAATCATTTAAGATTATCTGATTTTTTACTCTTGCATCGATGGTTTTAATATTATCAAGGTTTTGATTAAATATTTCAAAAACTAACCCTATAACTTGTTCAGGATTTTTTCTAGGTAACTTGATCATAATTTCGTTATTAATTTCTATGTCCCATCTTTTTGAAGAGAAAAAAAATAAATTTTTAATATCATTATATTCAAATTTAGAATTATCAATAATTTTTTTAAACTTTAAAAAGTCATTAATACTTGGATCTCCATTTACAAATGGTAAAACAGAAATCTTATCATCGTCCTTGATAAGCTTTCCATTGGATCCGATAAGAAAACTTTCTCCATTATTGTTAATTCTTGCAAGAAATTTTGTTTTATTAATTTCAATATATAGTGATGAAGGGTATTTTTTAAGAACATTATATCCTTCAACCAAACTATTAGAGTTAATTATATTTCGAATTTCGGCATCATGAAGAAAAAAAATATTACCTAAATTTAAATTTTTAATATTCTTTAGTAAAACTAAATTATTTTCACTTTCTAGACCTGAAACCTTGATGATATCAATTTTTGGGAAATCAAATTTATTAGTATTTATGTTGTTAACAGTTCCAAGCAAAACTAAAAAAAATAAATAAATTAAAATTTTTTTACTTATTTGTTGATGCATCTTTTAAAATCCATTCAATTAATCTTATAAAACTTATACCTGCATAGTTAGCTATTTCAGGCACCAAAGAAAGTTTGGTCATTCCTGGTTGTGTATTAATTTCTAGTAAATAAAATTTACCTTTATAAAACTTGAAATCAGACCTTGTAATTCCTCTACATCCAATAATATGATGAACTTTATGTGTAATATTCATAACTTTATTTAAATCTTTTTTATTCAAATTTACTGGAATTATGTGTTTTGTTTTAGCATTCAAGTTGTATTTTGCCTCATAGTCATAAAATTTTCTTTTTGGCTCCAGTTCAATTAAACCTAATGTTTTATTATCCATTATTGCCACCTGTATCTCTCTGCCAGGAATAAATTCTTCAATTAAAATTTGATTGTAAAGACTTAACTTCTTTAAATTTTTTAATATATTTTTCTTATTACAAATATACACATGTACACTTGATCCCTCATTAATTGGTTTAATAACAACTGGAAATTTTAATTTTTTTTCTATAATTTTAATAATATTTATTTCATTATTTTTATAATCAAATTTAATATATTTTGGAGTTAATATTTTATTTTTAATAAAAATTTTTTTAGAAATCTCTTTATCCATTGCAATAGATGAGGCAATCACTCCAGAATGGGTGTATGGAATTTTTTGAGTTTCTAAAATTGTTTGTATATAACCATCCTCACCAAACTGACCGTGTAGTGCATTAAAAATTACAGCAGGTTTAAATAATCTTATATTTTTTAATAAAGCATTATCAGGCTCACAAGTCATAACATCATATTCGTTTTTTTTTAATTCATTAGCTACTTGTTTTCCAGTATCTAGGCTTATTAGACGTTCTTTGGATATTCCCCCACAAAGTACCAGGATTTTTTTTTTCATAATTATTCCAATATTTTGATTTCTTTTTCTAAAATAATTCCTGTTTTTTTCTGGACACTCTCTTTAACAAATTCTATCAATTTAATCATATCATCAAAACTAGCATTATTTTTATTTATAAAAAAATTACAATGTTTACTTGAAATACAAGCATCTCCAAAACTTGAATCCAGGGGTACCGCCTCTTTTATTAATTCCCAAACTTTTTTATTCGATTGATTAATTGGATTTTTAAAAGTACTCCCACTTGTTTTAATCTTAGTTGGTTGAATATTATCTTTTTTGTTTTTAAGTTCAAAAACTTCTTTTTTAATTTTATCTTTATCTTTTTTTTTACCTTTAAATGATGCACTTAAAAAAATTAAATCTTCTTGTAAATCATTATTTCTATATTCAAAAATTACTTTATTAGCAGGTATGGTTAAAACCCTACCATCATTATCAATTGCTTGTATTGAGATTAATATGTCTTTAAACTCTCTATTAAAACATCCCGCATTCATTTTTAAACCACCACCTATAGTTCCCGGTATACATGCTAAAAACTCAAAGCCACCTATTCCATTCTCTAAAGCAAAATCAGATAATTTTTTGTCTGAACAAGCACTACCCGCAACAATTATACCGTTAGGTAGTATTGAAATATTAGAAAAATTTCTACCTAATTTGATAACTACTCCGTCAAATATATTATCACTTATAAGTGTATTTGACCCTGCTCCTAAAATATGGATTTTTTCTTTAGTTCCAAATTTTCTTAGAAATGAAATTAAATCAGACAAGTTATCTGGCCTAAAATAAGCTTTAGTTTTGCCTCCAATATTAAACCAATTACTTTTTTTTAAATCATAATCAAAATAAATTTTACTACTAATTTCTTCTGAAAATTTTTTTAATTCTTCTATTTGCATTATATTAATTTTGGTAATTCCTTCATCCATGCTGAAATAGTACCTGCACCCATACCAACAACTATTTTTTTTCCAAAAATATTATTTTTAACAAACTTGGCTAATTGATATTGGTCATTGACCATAAATAATTTAACTTTTGAATTTTTAATAATTTCTTTTGCAAAATCATTATAATTAAATCCTAACTTTATTTTTTCACCTGCTGTATAGATTGGACACAAAATTACAGAATCAGCTTTTTTAAATGACAAGCTAAAATCTTTTTTAAGATCCTTTAATCTAGATGTTCTATGAGGTTGAAATATACAGATTACTTCTTCTTTTTTATAAGCAGCTCTAACTCCATTTAAAACTTCTTTAATTTCTGTTGGATGATGGGCATAGTCATCATAAAAATTTGCTTCCCTATATGTAAATATTTTATTAAACCTTCTCTGAACTCCTTTGAATTCTTTTAAACCACTTTTAATAATATTTTTAGAAATTCCTATAGTTAAAGCTACTGCCACTGCAGCTGTTGAATTTCTAATATTGTGTACCCCAAGAAGAGGTAACTTAATCTTATTGATAATTATATTTTTTTTACCTGGGAGCTTAATATCTAAATCATACTCAGAAAATTCTCTCAATTGTTTTATATTTTTAATATGAAATTGAGATTTTGGATTAACTCCATACGTATAATAATTCTTGATTTTTATTTTTTTTAATAGATCATTATTATTTTGATCATCAATGCAAATAAATGACTTTCCAAAAGATGGAACTTTATTAATAAATTTTATAAATAAATTTTTAAGATCATTCATGGAATTATAATAATCCATGTGTTCACGATCTATATTTGTAACAATAGAATAGGTTGGTGGCACAAATATGAAACTGCCGTCGGACTCATCAGCCTCTAATATGCACCAGTCACTTTTACCAAGTTTTGCTGAATTATTAATTGCATTAAGAACACCTCCATTAATGATTGTTGGGTCTAATTTCGTTTTTGAAAATATTGCTGCTAACAAAGATGTTGTTGTTGTTTTACCATGTGATCCTGTAACAACGATATTTTTAGTTAAAGAAACAATGTTAGCTAACATTTCTCCCCTCTTATAGATTGGAAGTTGTTTTTTTTTGGCTTCAATTAACTCAGAATTACTCCTCTTAATAGCAGAAGAAACGACCACAATAGTAGCATTTGCAATATTTTTTTTAGAATGCTTGATGTTAACTTTGATTTTATTTTTTGTTAATCTTTCAATATTCTTATTAATTTGAACATCGCTTCCCTGAACATTAAAACCCATTCCTCTCATTATGAGAGCAAGACCACTCATGCCTATACCACCTATTCCAACAAAATGTATAATTTCAGTTTTTGCTAATTCAATTTTCATTAATAACCAACATTATTTTTTGATTTACATTATTCCATGTATTTTGATAGCTAAAATTTTTCATATTTTTTTTTTTCTCTAAATAATCACTCTTATTATCAATAATATTAACCAGCGCATTAGCAACAATATTTTCATTAATTTCATTTTGATTTAAAATCCAATTACATCCAATTTGATTATAAAAAAATGCGTTTTCAACTTGATGATTATCTTTTGCAGTAGGTAAAGGTATAGCCAGATGTGGTAGATTTAAAAAAACTAACTCTGCCAATGTTGATGCTCCTGCCCTAGTAATGCATATATTAGATTTATTCATAAAAAATAAAATATCTTCGTTGAAATCAAATAATTCATAATCAATATTGATATCTTCATAAGTTTTTTTTAAAATATCAAAGTTATTCAAATCAGTCTGATGATAAATTTTTAGCTTATATTTTTTGGATAATTTAGTTACACTCATTTTTATCAAAGTATCAAATATTTTTGCTCCTTGACTACCACCTATTATAAGTAAATTTATACATACACTTAGATCGTTATTGCGTTTAAATTCATAAAATTGTTTTCTTAATAAAGCTGGAATTACAATAATTTTACATCTTGAATTATATGGGAGATTTTTAATATTATCAGAATAACAAAATATTTTTTCACAATAATTAACAAAAAATTTATTTGACCTCCCTAAAACCATATTTGGTTCAAATAAAAGTAATCTAATGTTTAAAATTTTTGATGCTAAACATAAGGGTAAAGACATATAGCCACCTGTTGAAAACAGTATATCAATTTTTTTTTTTCTTAAAAAAATAATTGATTTAATAACTAAATAAACCACTAAAAAAAACTGAAATGGTAGTAATAAAATATTTTTAGATATTGGTGCTACATTGAAAATAGTTAAATCGTATTTATCTTTATTTAAAAATTTTATACCTCTATTATCAGATGTCATGAATACTTCAAATTGGTCTTTAAGATGCTCATGCAGTATGGTTGCAGGTACCACATGGCCACCTGATCCACCTGTACTAATTAAAATTTTTTTTGTCATTTAATCAATTTTTCTTTTAGTCAAATTCAATATGATTCCTGATAATATTGATACGCCTATAATTGAAGAACCCCCATAACTTAAAAAAGGCAAAGTCATACCAGTTGTAGGAAATAGTCTAATATTCACTCCAAGATGTATCAGAGCTTGGAAAATAATTAAACTTATGACCCCAGTCAAAACTAGTTTAATTTTTTCATTTTTTTCAAAATATATTCTTTTAAAAACAGTATAAATAAAAAATAAGAATAAGCTTAATAACAATATAATAGCCACAACTCCAAATTCTTCTGAGATTACAGAAATAATATAATCAGTGTGAGCTTCAGGGACTCTGTTTTTTAGGGTGCCTTCACCAATTCCTTTTCCAAAAAAACCGCCACTAATGATAGCTTCTATCGCTTTATCAGATTGAAAGTTATGTGTTCCATCATTTAGGTTGAAAAATGAAAGAATTCTATTTTTGATATAAGTAAATTTTGCAATAAAAAAAACCATGTAGATTAAGGATAATAATGAAAAACTAAAAAAAGTTAAAATTATGGGTAAACTTATACCTGAAATAAAAACTAAGATGGCCCATGACAAGAAAACAAGAAGTGTTTGCCCAATATCGGGCTGCATCATCAACAAAAGACAAGTAGGTATTATTATAATGAAAGTTAATAAATACTTTAAGTAAATACTGAAATTTTTTTCACTACATAAAATTGTAGCAATAAAAATAATAATAAATGGTTTAACTAGTTCAATTGGTTGAAATCTTGGAAGAAAAAAAATATTAAGCCATCTTTTAGATCCTTTTACTTCAGTACCAAATATTGGTACTAAAAATAAAAAAACTAATGATATCAAAAAAAGATAAAAAGAAATCTTAAATAAATTTTCTTTGCTTAGAGATGAAAAAAATATCAAAACAACTATACCAATAAAAATAAACGTTAAATGTTTGAAGAAAAAAAAATAATTATTAGTATCTAATTTATCAGAAGCAATTAACGAAGTTGATACAAGGGAAAAAAATAGACCCAAACAAAATAAAAATATTATTAATACAAAAAGTGTTTTATCTATATTTTTCCACCATTCATAATAAAATTTATATATAAAATTAAAATTAAACATTCATATATTTTTTGATAAGTTGATTAAAATACTCTCCACGTTTTTCAAAATTTTTGAAATTATCGAATGAAGCTGCTGATGGACTAAATAAAATTGTTTTATGATTAATGTTTTTATCAACTTTAATCTCTAAAAATAATTTTTTAATTAAACTTTTTAGATCAAAAAAAGATTCATATTTCATTAATTTTTTTAGTTTGCTTGTAAAAAATTTTTTATTAGCTCCGAAAACGTATGCTTTAATATTCTTACAATTTTTTTTAGTTAATAATAACTTATCACCTTTTTTTGACTGACCACCAACTATCCAATAAACATTTGTTAATGATTTTAATAAACTCATTGATGAAGAAAAAGTTGTAGCCTTGGAATCATTAATAATTGTTAATTTTTTTGACTGAAAAATTGTTTCTTGTCTATATTTTAATCCTCTAAATTTTTTTAATGTTTTAATTAGAGATACATTTTTAAGCTTTAATATTTTTGCAACTTCTAAAACAAATTTTAAATTTTCTTTATTTCCGTCAGTATTAAAATATTGATTATTTATTTTTTTTAAAAAGGCAGTATCTATGTCTTTTTCAATTTTTATTATATTAGGTAAAAAAATTTTGGTTTTTAACTCTCTCTTAATATAAAAATTTTTTGTATTTAAAATCGCAAAATCTCTCTTTGTTTGGTTTTTTACTAATTTAAATTTAGCACTTACATATTTTTTTATAGTCTTATGTCTTTCAAGATGGTCCGGGGAGATATTTAAAATTAACGATATATTTGATTTAAATATTTTACTATATTCTAGCTGATATGATGAAGCTTCAATTACAAAAACTGTCTTGTTTGTTACTTTTTTCTCTAAAAGTACTGGATTACCAATATTTCCTACTAATCGAACATCTACTTTTTGATCCCTCAATACATCAAATAAGATTTTAGCGGTAGTTGATTTACCATTAGTTCCCGTGATCGTTATCTTATTATTTTCCATATGATGATTATAGAAAATATCCAAATCTGTATAAATTTTTTTAGAGTTATTCTTTAAAAATTTACTTAAGTTACACTTGTTAATATCTATTCCTGGACTAATTATTATATAATCAAATTTTATTTTTGTTACTTTCTTTTTATCAATTTTTATTTTATCATCATATGTAATGATTTTATTTTTATTTTTTAAAAATTTTAAAGTAGATAAACCACTTTTTCCCAAACCATAAATTAAAATTTTTTTCTTATAAAAAATATTTAAATTATTTAACATTATCTAAGTT
>MDTF01008982.1_pt1 | contig 18190 bp, 18 predicted proteins | sample 811191 | NCBI WGS metagenome assembly MDTF01 (sample SAMN05326649, study PRJNA326480) | marine metagenome | isolation source: seawater | place: Southern Ocean | collected 2011 | reverse complement strand
TTGCAAAAATGCAGTTTTCACTTCCACCATTTGCACCATTTGCACCATTTGCACCATTTGCACCATTTGCACCATTTGCACCATTTGCACTTGCATTTGAATCATTAAAAGATCTATACACGGGAGCTTCATCTTCGCCCGTGAATAAAGCAAGCGCATTCAGCACATGACCTAAAACGTTTCCATACGGATTGCCACCATTAATAGATGATGCAACAGTTGCATTTTCATTTCCTGGCGATGTTTTGTACGCGTTGAATATTTTTGTATTTAAATCCAATGCATCTTCCAATACTTGTTTGCCTTTCTGAATGCGAGTCGCTACACTTGGACGACGGGTATTGACGCGGTGAGCCTCCTCGGCTTCAGAAAAGGGGTTGGCACGGCCAGACTGGTGGGAGTTGTGCATCGGGATAGGCTACGCGTATCTATTCGTGTTCGTAAGTTCGCGAGTGTTGTACGTAAGAGATTTCTTTTAGCTCTAGAACAACTCGAAATTATTTACTCGAAATTATTTACTCAGGAGAAATACAAACCAGAGATTAAAAAAACTTGTAAATCCTACATAATTTTATTAGCATAGAAAAATGGAAGACATATCTCTAATAACAAGAGACTTTTTCAATGGAAACGAACTCAATAGTAAATCTGTAAATTGCCGAGTCGAATACTATACAGATAATTTGAACAATCCTTCTAATATATGTGTAAAGGCAACAGGAGGAATATCCCCTCCCTGGTGTTGCAAATATATTCCCCAGACTCCAAGTGGGACACCGGCAAGTAAAGAAATTTCCAAATGTTGGACGACATGTTCCCAATGGGAAAATCGCGCTCGTGACGCAAATGTTTAGCTCTTCTTTGAACGATAGCATTAATCAATTGCAACGCTCTAGCGAATGCCGTTACCAAACATATACTTTTTTTTTACCACTGGTTATCCTCTCTTTTCTTCTCATCCAAATATTCAATAGGACGCTTCAGCCGTTCCCAGTCACCAGATAATATATTACTCAGAATAATCAAACTAAGAGAGACCAATGGGGTTGTACGATGACGCATCAAATCTGTAATTATCCCTTCTGATAAACGGTTGTCTAACTCTTTTAATAGAGGGTCGTCGTGTATCAACAAGGCGGTCCCGTGTTTTTCTCTCAATGTTCCAATTTTCTTCATTTCTTCCTGTGTTTCATTTCCATTTATTTTTAAGTATTTTCCCACATCCTTCAACATACCTACCTTTTTAATCATGTAACCACTGTTACCTTTTTCTTGCTTCGAAACTCCCTTCAAACAAGACTTAAGATTCCAAAGTTCTCTAGGACTATCTGCCTTTCTCCACACTTGCACAATTGATTTAATTCTTTTAGTTTGTCCAGATACAGAATTAGTAAAATGACTCATTTCACCGGGCACAATCCATTCTTTCACAAGATGCATACTCCGATCAAGACTATCTTCATTCGTCCATAAACGCACATTCGGTCCAACAATCCATATTATATATTTTGCAAATGCCGATGCATAATTAAAAAACTCCCTATACTTATTAAATGGTGGGTTCATTATAACCGTTACGTTCGTATTCGATTGTACACTTGTAAATACATCTTCTCCATATGTAACATTTGAGAATTTCTGTTCTGTATGATGAGATAATTCTATTCCTGATTTTGGTTCAGATAAACGAGAAAATATTGCTCCTTCGCCAACCCCTATCTCATAAAACCCATCACATCTATAACTTTCTGCAATTTCTGCAACCTTTTGAGACAATTCTGTATTTGTATAAAATTCGCCCGGTCTATCCTCGTTTTTATGCGACCCTTTCCATTTATCCCTATCTAACCAAGGCCTCTTACTCATTTCATATTCCTATTATTTATTTTCAATAATGTACGCACCGTTCGGAAATGAATAAAAATATTTCAAACAATAAATAAATGCAAATTATATTAGTATATGCGAGTTTAAATCAACCAGTACAAATACATAATTTTTTTAACAATAAAGAAATTGATACACTAATGAATATTGAGCTCCCTAGAAAATGGTATCCATCGGTAGTCGTCGATCCAAGTGGGAAAACTATTATTGACCCTGATCGTACATCTTCACAATATAAACTAGAAAGTCCATCGCTAATATCACAATTAACCAAAAAAATACAAAAACATAAGAATATGACGATAGAATTCGAAGAAGGTTCTTTTATAAAATATGAACATGGTCAATTCTTTGGATTGCATGGCGATGCGGCGAATATAAAAGTAGCCAATCATTTTGCGAAACGATCTTATACATTATTGCTTTGTTTACAACCAGCAACCAAAGGAGGGGAAACCAATTTTCCATTCCTCAAAAAGCAATTTTCCCCCCAAAGCGGGGATGCAATAATTTGGTATAACTATAATCAAGATAATCGCGAAGATGAATATTTAGATCACGAATCAATTCCAGTTCTTACAGGCACCAAATTGATGATAAATGCATGGTTTTCATAGTAGTCCCCAACTTAGTTTATGACAGCATGTCGACAAATGAATATTTTTTGGGCACGGTCTGCCCGTTCGATGTACTTTCAAACTTGGCCTGGTGACAGGCCAATTTGTTTTATTTTCATCCATTTTATAGATATAATTAATTATACTTTTTATTTTTTTTATATAATAATCGTTTTTTCATTGTAATTTAAGAATATTCGGAATGATACTCGCAAAACTCCTCAAAACCTTTTTGGGTCGCGTCATCAATTTCTCTGACAATTTGTAAATAATGTTCATCGGAAAGGCTTGTACTTAGAAATAATTGAGACTTCATCTTCACTAGACATGAAATAATCCCATGAATCTTGTACTTCTTTATGAGCGTTCAATCTTTCTCTGTCGTCTTTATTCTGAGAATCCCATCTCTTCCGCCTCTTCTTTTCTATTTCCTTTCGGGAAACAGGATTCCATAGAAAAGTTCTCTTATTCTCTCTGTGCTCCCTTCTCTTCTCTTTCTGGTTTCGCTCCGCCCTCTTTCTTCGCCATCGCATATCGCGTCGGACCGAGGATGACCGAGCTGCCTTCCGCGATCTGCCAAGAGGCGGATTTATTTTGGGTGTATATTTCGGATTAATAATTGGTTTCGCTTTTGGCGACGGATAATGATCTAAATAAATTTCATTTACAGTATCAGTCGTGATAGAATATTTAGAAGGTTTATTATATACCCACATATCAACGTGTCCATCTACCAGAGTTGTTTTATTCCATCTAGGTAAGTGAAAGATTGGGAACGCTGTATCAGTTTTTTCTTTCCATATTATATTATCTATTGTAGTCTGAAAAGTATCTAGATAATCTAGAAGATATGGCTCGCCGGATAACATGTTATCAGACGGGTTATAATCACGAGATATGTCAACAAGCACCACCTTCTTACGTGCAACTCGAATAGCATTTCTGATTATACTACGATGAGCACCTCTCGGCATTTCGTGAAAAGAAAACATAATAGACACCGTATCAAACTCTTCATTACTTCCGAAAGTCTCCGCATTACCGTAACGGTACTCGCTTCCTGGATTGAGTAACTTAGAAAATCTAAGCATTTCCAGTGATGTATCAATACCGACACTTCCGGGCTTTGTGGAAAACCCGGTTCCGCAACACATATCCAAAACACTTCCATCTAGGGAATTATAAACTTCTTCTCTTACATTTCTACCACCATATGCAGCCCTGTCTATGAATTTAGTCATCAACGGGGCTGTCATCGCATGAAGGTTTCCCAACGCACCCATGTTCCCTAGGGTATGCATTTTTTTATTGTTCCAATATGGATCTGGCATAAAGTTTATATATGAATAAATTATAGTAGACATGATACTCATTTGTTCTAGACAAGCAAGAAATATATATTGAGAGAACGCAGTCAGATTAATTTTCGGAAGGACAGAAAAACATGCGCACTGTTATTCTGTCTTTGATCGGAATATCCCTATCATATGGATACAGACTTAGCGTGTGCACGGATTCACCACCCTCCAGTGCATCTATTATAACAATTGCAAATTCTGTGAATTTTTTAAGAAAATACAATATTGAGACGATTGATGTGAGTCTATATAAGAAATCAAAAGCAGACCATTATAATGTCAACACAAAGGTAATGTGTTCAGGGGGATTTCGAACATCTGCAAATGGAAAAGGAAATACTTTAAAAGAAGCATGTGATATATCACGCAAAACTGTAATCAGATACTTAAGAAATAAACGAGAACACATGCCACGTGACAAATTACTTAACCAATGCTATCTTATAAACGATTTACGCTAAAATCATATTGACCCTTGAAATCCATATCCTCTTAAGATCTTCGGGGGAGTTTCATTGACGGATACTGAATTGGTGCTGCGTCGTTACGTTCAATACAGGATTGTGTACGCATAGGTGCAATTGGCGGAATTGCTTTATCACCAGTGCCCATCCTATACTGATCGTACTCAGAGGACCAAGTAACATTTGCACGAGTGATACAGTTATTCCATATGTGTCTTAAACCATCGCATCGAAACAGATCAACAAATATACCAGCTGATTTCATCATATTATATATTGAAGATGGGTCAAATTCATTTGAAGTCGTACTTATAATAGTTCTTAAATAACGAATTGCATTAACGTCCTGTGAGCCAACACTTATAACAGGTGTTAATGTAAATCGGTCCAACTTTCGCGGTTCCACAAGTTTCCCAATAAATGTTATGCTCCATCCTTTTTCTCCGCTCGAATCGACATGAGACAAATTAAACTTCAAAGTATGCGAGCACCCACCAACTGTAAGTTGATGTATATTATGGGTTGAATGAACTAATTTCATATAGTCAGATTTATCCGTGCACGTTCCATCTGGGATTGTGATATTATCAGGCAATGGTAACGTAACATTTGCAAATTGACGTTTATCTTCTTCGTAGCATACTGAACCAAATAGGTAAGAAAATATCTTAGAGAGATTGCCACTCTCCGATATGATATAGTTGAATAGATAATTGTATGGTAATTTATCTTTCCATATAAAAGATACGATATCTTTAGTGTCTGTTATGGTTCTAGACTCAGATGGATCAAAATAAAATGTTTCATTTGAGTTCCATAGAACCGTTCTAACATTTGAGCAAGTCTTTCTGCTCTTCACGTCGCCAATGTATGCTTCATCAAATTGATCAATTACAGAAATGATCTGGTTGGTTTCTGGAAGATTAATTATTACGATAAAAACCATGTTAGGATCCGGAGTGGAATGAATAAATGTACTCTGAATGTAGCTCCATCTTGAAAACCAACATGTTCCATCCTGCCTAGATTGATAATTAACTGGAACGGAAGATCCCTTCATCGTTTTCTGTGTTAATTGTGAGGTAAATATATCCCAAACGTAAGTTATTCGCGGTACATTATTGACAACAAAATTTGACGTCGTTGCATTAACAATAACAAATGATGCATCATCGGGAAGATTCTCAAAACCTTTGTACGAATTCGGACTGTAAGTCAGTTTATCTGGAACAATCCCCGTTATTGTCACGCATGCGCTTTGAGTTTCGTAATCCATAATCCGATAACTCGAATTCAACTGCAACCGTTCGTACAGCCAATCGGAGGAGGTGTCCGATGCGCGCGTCATGGTAGCTAGGGTGACTGGGAAGGTAGGCTGAAAGTATAACGTAGCACTAGACAAAAAAAACGAACAGGACAAAAATCGAAATAATTTTAACAATATGTGTTCATATGTATTTTTTCAAATCACGGTGTAAATAAAAATGCAACAATACAAATTTATATTTCAAGAATGGATGCCGATCACTAAAATGAATACACCTATTGAAACACCCCAAGTAGATATAATACCTGACACGGATCAGCAATCACAAACTGGCAACTGTAATATTAGAAATTCTATTCATTTACTTTCATTGACCATAAGAAGGAATATTTTAAATGCTAGATTAAAACAAACATTTACAATTACACAATTATCAGAAAAAGTGGGCGTATCTAAGAACGATATTATTGCATTCGAAAAAGGGACCGAATTTCCAAATGCAATTATGATTGAAAAACTAGAAGAGGTTCTTTTTATGAGACTCAGGCCAATTTAACTCTCCGATTTCAACCTCTCTGCCTCATCCGCTGACATTTTCACATAGGGGGCTTTGCCCTCGTCTGTAAGTTCTCGCCACCGTTCTCCTAATTTCTTTGCAACATCGACAATTGATTTTAATTCGTATTCAGCCTTTACCTGAGATCGATTTTCCTGTGAGAAATACATGAATGCATTCTTAGCTCGTTTCTTCTTTACGACGTTCTGATCTTTAACCCCTTTCATCACCTTCGCATTTGGACTCATGGTACCTGCTGTAGGTGAGACTGCAGCGATATTCTTTTGTGTTTTCTTAGGCATCTTTTTAGATACCATGATAAAATATGGTTACAAATTGAACGAGAATATTTATAATCCAATTATTTCGGATATATGACAATATTTCCAAAGAAGAATCTCAGTCGGCTTGACGAAGAGATTCGGACAACCAGGTGTGCCCGTTTGCCCCACAGGTCTGCGCGGCAGCACCTCTACATTGACAGTACATGAAGGAATACAGTGAATCAAATACAGTTAAGACTATCAACTTTCCTTTCGTATCAACCGTCGCACCTCTCATCAAGGCACCTGTCAGTAAAAAAAGAAAGAAAGAAAACGAAATAGACAATTTAGATACATTTTTTTCAGCCAAAATATTAGGGGATTCTATTCCAATGGAACAAATAATGTCAAAAACAATGAGAAAACTATCACATTGTATCATAAACAGAATAAGACAAATAAACAAAGACCGACACGACACGTTGAAATTTGTGCTATGGGCATACTCAAAACGTATACTATCCCCCGAAGAAACCAAACAATACTTACATGTTATGTTTCAAACATTTTCTCAAATTTCGCAATGTTATTCTATCATAAACCGAACTGCAAATTTTGTTTCATTGGATGAGCTCAAACTCATAGAACATATGATCAATGAATAATATCATACATCATCGTCATCGTTCACTTCGTCACGAAGTCTTTTGTTATCTTTTCGTCTGTTGCGTACAAGTCTTTTTACGTAAACTATCCCCCCTGCGCGTTCAATATGAACCTTGTTAGCTCCAAATGCCTTCAAATTTGTAGGGTCTTTGCCGTCAGTATCTCTCTGCATTTCCCATACTTGTATAGCCTTCGTCAAAAGATCTTCCGGAATCGTAGCAGTCTCAAAAATCCAAGGTATGTTTTCTTTCAACTTATCTTTTATTTGTTCAACTAACTGCAGTTTTGTCAGACGGGATTGAGATATATCTCTTATATGCTGTATATGATCAAGTTGTAATATGAGTGAATTTTTTTCTTCTTCTATATTTGCCAACAATTCTGGTATTATATCTTTTATAATAACGCGTTCTTCGTGTGCTTTTTGCACTTCTCTGGGCATTGGCTCTGACCCCCTTGCATTGTGTTCAAGTAAACATAACTCTTGAATTTTCTTCAGTAACACCATTCCATGCGTCAAAACTGGAATAGATTGAACATGTAAATATAAGATTGGAATTTTAAGTCCATTCATATTTTCTTTGAATATAAGTGTACCCGATGGAATATTAGGTATTGGAGCCTTCAGACTAACTAGCATAGAAGCATTGATCTCATCATTTTCAATCGCCCTTTCTATGTTTCTATGAAACTTGTCTATATCCCTATCTTTCTTTAATGGTTTTGCAAATTTCACCTCCTGTCTACATTTGAATCCAGATGGAGTTGTAACCAAATGGTCCATCGAATGCGCTTCTTTCGCAACAGATACGATATCACACTCTCCATTAAATGCATTTTCTGTTACACTTTGTGCAAACTCCTCTCCAATGTTACCAATTGCCGTCATATTCATGTGCGGCAACTTTTTATTAAGTTCTTCGTACTTATCACTCAATACTTGTTTATCATTCCTAAGATCCGTATTAGTTTTTTCCAAATGTTCTATTGTCAGCTTCCATGCCCTATTCTCTTCGTCATGTATTTTCGTTAATTCGTTGCATATAGATTGACGAATGTTGCGTTCCATCAATGCTTCTTTGGAATTTTGTTCAATTGACATTTGTGAATTTAATGATTCGTATTGTATTTTAACCCGTTGAAGTTCCAGTTCTAGCGCGGCTCCTTGTTCATCCGAAGTTCTCTTTGCAATCTCCATGGCAGTCGTCATTGCATCTTTCATTGCATCTTTTTGAACTTCAATCTTATATTCAATCGATTTTGAAGTTTCATCCATTGTATTTACACGAATTTGAGAAAAACATTTATCTGCAACTGAGAATGCTATACAAATATCACTGGTATTTGCAGAATATATATCATCAGATAATTTCAAATTTGGATTAAATTCACAAATTGTACTTAGCAAACCTTTCCACTGTCTTAAAAAATCATTCTCAATCTTATCTCGTGACAGTGGCTTAGACATTTTTAGTAGTCAATGAGCGAAAAAAACTGACAATAAAAATGAATCATATGTCCACGCCTTACTAGAAAAAAATCACATCGATCTCGAGGTGAAGGATATATTTAAATTTTGTTAGCTAAAGTGATGTCATAAAATAAACACCTAATATTAATCCTAAAACTATCCAGTATGTATTTATTATTAGAGGTAATTCATATTTTGTTATCAAATGCAATCCGATCAATGTTAACATCAAACCTATTCCAAATCCGGCCGCAGAATGCCTAAAGAATTTATATGCCGATTCTTTTGGGATCATTCCGTTTTTAATTGAACCCTTGTTAACAATACCTAACATGAATGGTAATGTTATGGGTAACGCCCATAAGAACGCCAATACCTTATAGTAATTCTCACTTTTGCCAAGAATATTTGAAGAATATGAGATTATACCACATACAACTCCTCCAACTACAATATCAATAAGTAACTTATTCATTTATATATACTTTTCTTTTTTTCGCATCTTCTACGATAATGTTGAAATTGCTATCTTCCTTTGAAAAATCACCAACAACCCTCAAAATATGCCTCGCGCGCGTCAACGCTACGCACAATCTTCTCATATCTGACCAGAACCCATCGCTAGATGTACGTACTTTTGAAACAACAATAACATCTTCTTCCTTTCCCTGAAAAGAATCAATAGTTGAAACTGGTATACCACTACCAAGCGAAAGAATTTCGTTCATCTGTGCAATATATGGAACAATAATATGTACTTTTAACCCAATTGTATTCATTTGCTTTGCAATATCAACACACATTATAGACTCTTTACTATTCTTAAAGCTGGTTCCAACTCGTTCTTCCTCTCCATCCACATGAATAACTTGGTAGGGTTCACAATCAAACGTCTTATTATCTCTATTATGATATGTTGATAATTTATTGTCGTAAAAATGTTGATTTGGAAACATTAATATTTCAGGATGCATGCGACGCTGCTCCGATAGCATTTTCACATGAAATCCATTCTCTTTTAATCTCTCTAACATACTTCTATTGTGACAAAGTGACTCTCCTTCTTTTGATACCATAGCAGGAAGTTGTTTTGTATCCCCAACCATGAATAGATACTCCACTTCTTCCCGAAGTAATCCCCACGTTAATGCCTCTGGTACCATTGCCGCTTCGTCAATAAATATTGCATGTATTCTTTGATATTTCAATTTTGCCCCATTCCTACCAGAAATGGTACAAAATATTACTTTTGCTTTTTTCTCATCGACTAATAACGTTTTAGTAACACCCGTGGGTATATTCGCTTTCGATAATCCCAAAAACCCAACTATTCCCATCTTAAGTGCGCGATTAAACAGATCTGCCGCATTTGCATTAGTAGGGGAACATATCGCAATTCTAAGATTGGGATTGCGTTTTATGAAAGATTGCACTTCGTTCAGTAAATATGTAGTTTTCCCCGTACCGGGTGGACCTTCTACCGCAACCACATTTGGAGAGGCCTTGGCGTGTAATAACGTTGGCAAAATCTTCTCATGCACGCTACAGTTGGTAAGTGCTGTCAAATGACGATCGTGCGGAACAGGGCTTTCATATACAGATAACTTATTTTTGTCAGTCTTTTTTCGTTTTACTGAATCGCTTGGAATTGAACAGTCAACGTCCAACTCAATTGGCGCGACTCTTTTTTTTTCTTTTTTTACTTTGTCTTTTTTTGTGACATTTTCCTTTTCACTTGGATCGGAACACGGTTCGTTCGTGGATTGTGCGTCCACGGGGAGTTCATTTGGAGAATTATCGGGTGGATCTTCGGGGAGTTCGGTACCATTCACAGCTGCGTGCAAGTCTTCTGTAGCAGATTCATTTTGCTTATTTTCCCTACGAGTCTTTTTTGCCGAAGCTTTATTTACTTCCCTTTTCTGCTCTCTTTCAAAAGAACGACCTTTCTGTTCATTCGCACTTTCTAACAATTTTTCTATTCGTTTTTCAGTAATTTTAGTTGATTTACTTTCGTCTACAGTATCTACTTTGTTTCTCTTGTATACTACATCTGGTATATCATTACAATTCGTTCGCGCAATTTGCACATTCGTTCCATTGATACCTTCGATTATTCCCGGTTCATTAGATTCCAAATCAACTGCGTTCATAATTGGCTTATCTGGGAAGTCAATTTTCTCTTTCATTGACCTATTTGCCTCAAATAACAAAGAATTTATGAAACACTGCACAGCTTCTTCTTCAGTATTAAATTTATTAGGAAGTGGTTCTACGGACGGTTCGGTCTTAAAGAACATGCTTGCGCGAGCTATCATATCTTCTGGAGATGTCATTGTTTATTATCATGCCATTTTTTAAGAAAATATAATGAACGTGTTTTTTTGTATCATCAATAATACATAGAGTCTTTTCATTTACTAAATAGCGTAAAAAATCAGATTTTTGCATTTAATATATGTGAAGTAATGATTCCTCCGCCGTCAGATGAGCAAAGACACGCAATATCTATATGGAAACAGGGACACAATCAGGTCTGCTCTGCCGCTGCTGGAAGTGGAAAAACTACAATGCTACTCCATGCGTGCATTTCTTCAAAGGAACCCGTATGTATATGTACATACAATAAGCAACTTGAAATTGACATGTCAGAAAAGCTAAAGCTTATGAACATGGAGCAACACCATTGTTACACATTTCACGGCCTGTGCTCAAAATATTACCAAAACACGCCTGACGACGATACCATGCACGACGTTCTCGCAAAGGTAACATCGGGAGAAGTTAAGCTCAAGAAAGCGTTTGCATTCCGTCGCATTTGCATAGATGAATCACAGGACATGAAACTTGTATTCTGGAACTTGATAACATCGATTGTGGACGTGTCAGATATACAATGGTTTTTGGTGGGAGATGAGGTTCAAATGTTGAATGATTATGACGAAGATGATCCGGCGAAATTAGATTTCATGCAAAGACCTGTAGATTATTTTGGGGGAACTTTTTGGGAAAAAACAAGATTATCCACATCTTTCCGTTTACATTCCAAAGTTTCGTATATTGTGAATGCAATGCTTGAACACGGAGAACATATCGTACCAGGAAATAATAATCCAGAATATACGCGACATCCGGTGTGGTTATGTACACAGAGCAATTGGGATTGGTCCAAAATTATAATACCATGGCTGATAAATTGTAGAGATGATCCGTCAATCAATAGAATATTTATACTAGTCTCCAAAAAGAAGGGAAATCCGCCACTAAAAGTATTGGTGAACAAATTGTGCGAACCGTCTCCTGGAAACCCAAATGGGTTTTCTATCTATATTCATGGGATTGACAACCAAGACCATCGTGTACAGAATAATAAAATAATAATTACGACATGGCACGCATCAAAAGGTATGCAATGTGATGCAGCTGCCGTATTAGGGGTTGATTGGGAAAGCGCGCACAATCCTCTCCACGTTGCATTATCGAGGAGTAGAGGTCACTTGCTAATAGTTCAAGATAAACAAAAACCCAATGGACGATTGGCAAAGGCGATACAGACAGCTCCATTTAGCATAGCTCGTTTTGATCAAACAACCGCATCAGTGGATCCAGAAAACATTAGCATTCCAGTGGATTCGGATGAACATAACAAAGATTTCATTGTGAACCTTGACACATGGTCTCCTCGGGGAAGGTGTGCACGCTTACATAATCTTATACAAGATGAAGAGAATGGAACTACGGGTAATAAAGGAACATTCACGGGCGTACAGGAAATTAGTAACAATTGTTGGGCAGATGTTTCAATATATTACGAAAGGGCAGCTAAGATGAAATATGAGTTCGATAAAACAGGTCGGTGTAAATTTATGGAATTTATGAAGAACCCAAAAAGGGTAACTAAAGATAATTTTGATACAAATATAAGAAACTGCGACCAACAGTACATGTTAACGGGTAGAGCGAGAAGAGACGATATATTACCAGGGTTTGCATGGGAATTGCTAAATGTATCAATCTCAAAAACTAATAAAATGTTAAAAGATTGGATGACGATTGCTATATGCGCAGAATGTTGGAATGGATTTCATCATAACATTAGACAGTTGTTACCGTGTGAATGGATAAATGAATATATTGTCAACAAATATATGAAGGTTCTAACTAAGAATTTAGAACAAGAAGATACTCATATGGATTCTCGACTCATTAGAGAAGAAAGTGATATATTATTTACGTGCAGGTGTTTTGCACATTCTCACAATACTACATGGATGGTAATATGCGAGGATGAGATTCCAAGATCAATGAGATTATTGGCAGCGATCCCCTTGGCATTGCACCCCACCGCAAGAAAGTGTAAAATATTAAACTTAAAAACTGGGGAAGAAAGAATATACAGTATCACGGATAAAGCTACTTATCTGAACACGATAGTAGAAATTTATTACACTAAATAAATGAACATTAGGTCAGATATAAAAGCACAATTATTGCCCGATGTTTTTTATAATACAAGTAGTCCATTTAAGAAGGTCAATGACAATAAACAAACTCCAATTAAAAGTGCAAGAGCAGTAGAACATAGCGCGAATGTGGTTGATGAAGGATGGGAGGCGAAGCTGAAGGCGGCTAAAGAAGAAGAAAAAGAGTATGCAAAACAATTTAACGATGCAATTAAAAACACAGACAGAATAGCGACTATCTTGGCCATTGGTAGATGCTTGCCCAATTTAATGGATGCATTCTCCAGTTATACTGTAAATATTGACAACATTCGAGACACGATGTTGACAGATATAAAAAGAAGTGAAGAAGTTGATTTTATTAGATTGACATGGAAAGCATATGTAGATAATTGGGAAGTCAAACTTCAAAAGGGAATATACGATGTTTTAAAATGCGCCACCGAATCAGTGGGCATAAAATTAGTTGTTCAAAAGACATCTGCGATACTAGCAAAAACTAGTACTGATACTGTACAGTATTTAGATGACTGGTTTGGCTCTTGGATTGCATTTATTGCCTCTTTAGTTATCAGCTTTAATCAAACCAAAGTTGGAGGCGTTCTCGGTCCACAGGTTTCAAATGCAATTACAGATTTCTATGCGATTGGTAGCCCCCCAGGTAGATTCTTATCATTTATTTTCTATTTTATACCCGCTTTATATAGATTAAACGCAAAGCATATTATTGATTTATCTAATCATTTAATTAATACAGTAAATACAATAAACACACAAAACCCCAAAATTAAATACACTATAAATGATACATTAATTCCAATGCTAACAAAAGCGTATTCTCATATTAATGGACTTTTACGATTACATAGATCAACAAGAAAATCAAGAAACGATTTGGAAAAAGATATGTTTAGCGTTTACCTTAAACTACATCAACTGGCGGAATCTGAATTTATCCACAAAATACCACTACCGAAAGCAGATATGCTCTCTGAAGATTTAAAAGATCCCTCCACCTTCGCTAATTTTGAAGCTGTACTTGAAAAAGAAAAAAATAACATAAACAGAAATGAAATATACAATATGATTGAGTTCTTGGATAATCCCAATAGTGAACAAAGAGCGGAATTTCAACCCGTAAAAAATACAACTAAGTATCGTTCTCATTACTCGGTCGCATTGTCAAGACTAGAAGATAATAAAAACGAGATAAAGATTGAAATCATAAAAAATGGCAATACAGCTATTGAGAAACATGATAGATATATGGAAATTGGCGTGGAATTGTTAACAATTAGCGACATGTGGAATTATATAGTAGCTAATTGCTGTACAATATTGAGAAACCTTAGTAAAATGAAAATAGGCGAAACAACTGCTAACAATTTGATCGAATCAACCTGATTAATAAACTTTATCAATATCTTCGAGGCCATATACCAGCTTCTTCATTATAACCTCCTGTGACTGTCGCTTCCATCTATCTTTAACATACTTGTACAACAATATACACACGACAATAATAATTAGGAGTGTGAATGCTATAGCTCCGTTTTCTGAAGATGTAGTATCATCATCAGCAGACGGAATCGTAATATCAGCTGGATTTATCACTTCGTTCAAGAGAATGCCCGTAGCATAACACACCCCATTAAACGGCTGAGATGACTCATACCCAAAATATACATTTTCCATAGGTGGACAAGAAGTTTGAGTCGTTTTGCAACAAAACGGAACTATAGCATTCATATCTCCATCAACTCGTTTCCTCATTTCTTCTATAACCTTACTGTTGTTACAACAAGGCATCCTTTGTTTTAACTCATTTGCAGTTACACCGAAGTTGGAATTCGCAGCAGTTGCAAATTCATCTAACTTGGAATCTTGATTACTATCTCCCGCATGCGCCTTGTGAACACTACATTGATATGATGATATCATGTTCGAATAGATATTCAGATCAACACACGACTGAGGACCTTCTTCCTTAAATAAGTTTAATATGGGGCTAAACCAATTCTGAAGTTCACCCACAAATGACATATCTACTTATAACTATTATTTTAATATGCGTTTAAATTTTTGATTTAATTAGAACAATAATTAGAAATTATGAGAACAGGATTCGACATGCTCGATGAGAATGAAGATTCTATAGATCCCCAACTAATGTTAAAAATATCCTCAATCATGCAAGTTCTTATGGAAGAGGCCGTGAAAACAGCTGCAAGGTTTTCTGCAACTTGCGGAAGAAGCGATGTCATGGGAGCTGACGTTGTTATTGCATTGAAATATGAAAGTCACGAATTCTTCAACAGACCAAATCTAGAAGACAGATACTTTCAAATATTACAAGAACCAATGGATGCAGAGGACAACGACGATCACGAGAATATAGATGAAGATGAGAATGAGAATAGTGACGAATCTGATAATGAAAGCAGCGAAAATGATGACACAGCAAATATTAATATTACTGAAACGTGTCCATCACTAGAATATGTTACAGGGGATCGCGAATTCTATGATAAAGCTATTAACTATTCTAGAACATGGAAAAATTGGAATCCAGACGACCAAATTAAACGTTTGCTAAAAAGATCTATAGATCAAACAGAAAATAAATTAGGAGCTATCGAAGTGCCCTAATAAATTCTCTCTGGTCACAAAGGAGACACCGGTGAGTTTTCCTCGCCATCGTCCTCGCTTTTTACGTCTATGTCATCATCTCCGCATCTAACGGAAAAACTTAATAAATTTGTCAATAACAGTTAAATAAAATGGTTCATCTGGCAAATACGCGTTGTTAGGAGTTTGGTTTACAACGCACGATTTACAACAATTTGCAATGACACTGCCCTCATCTATATTATGCGCAAACCCATGCATATTCCAATTCATACCATAAATCTGAATATCCTTTACTTTCTTATGTACATGATCTAAAAATAATGTCCCGGTTGATGCTTGCTTACATATTTGTTCCCTGTTACGAATGGGACATTCAGAAAATATATTCTTAAAATGAGTGGGTCCAACTGTAATTCTAGCTTTAACTCTATCTGAATTATTCACATCCGTTTTTGCATGATAACCAACAAGAGCCACCGGATGTCTATCATTTTCATCATATCCGGCATATTTATGTGATTGTTCCTGTTCCCTAACAACCTGCAGTGATACTTTTTCGTCCGATCTTTTATTCTTCATATCATTGAAACGTATGACAATAGGACACTTGTTATCATCATTTATATTCAATCTATCATTTTCTGACAAAGGGCCGTTACCCACGACACAAATTTTTTCAATCTTATCCAACATTGACAACGCTTTCCATGTCATTTACAGTAACACAAAAAAAAGATCGCAATCACAATTTTTTTTTATATATTATAAAGTAAATGTTCAACTCCAACCAACCCCCAAAGGCAAAGGAAATCGAAAAACCATTTGTATCGGCTAAACAAAGTATCGGCCTATCAACAAATACTCAGCCACAGCCGCATGTAATATCTCGTGATATAAGAAACTCAATCACGTCCCCATGCAACCACAAGTCAGATGATTCGTCCGTCTATGATCATCCTCAGCAGGCATGGTAAGTTACGATTATACTAAACTACTTACAACCAATTCAACATATTTATTCATAGCATCGTCTTTATTTTTGCACTCCATTTCTGCTGCTTTTCGAGCATTCCATTTTGTCATGCCTACTAAATCAATCGCAATCGGTGCAGTCTGGTTTGCTATTAAATTATTAGTAGCAATTTTATAATATGCATATAGTTTCAACTTATCTACATCTGAAATCTCAAATTTTCCTTCCTTTACCACTTTCACCGCGCCATCAAACAGTTCACTCATTTTTTTTGCTTGAATACAGGTTAAAGAATCTGACTAATTTTCGTTTGATTATTAAAAATGAGTAGGATTATAACATCGGCCGAAGTTACGCTACCAACTACGTATGAAATTACTAGTTTAATGAAAAATCCGGTTGATTATCACATCATGGCAGACACCAGCATTCGTTTTTCAATGATTTCATATTCCAGAAACAGTCCTAATAACCATATAAAGTTAATAGAAGATAATATTTGTGAAATTCATCTGCGATCAGATAAGGGAGCTGCATGTAACATATACTTATATAAAGATAAATATTCACTATGGGGTATTGTTACATTCAAAGGTTCAACGTTACATTCAGAAAATACTGTATTATCCGATTGGAAACACAATTTGCAACTCACCCGTACCGATTTTACCCCTCACGATAAATCCGACTCAGTATATATCCACTCGGGATTTTCAGATTATTTTACATCGTTGTTACAATTGATAAAATCAGAAAGTGTACAAGATAATCTGTTCGGGCTTAAAAATGCGAACTTATGGGATATATTGAGTTCGAGATGCTCTCAGGTATTATGCACAGGACATTCACTGGGCGGTGCCATGGCTATTCAAATGGCAGTTACACTTGGAATGGGCGGTCGATCTCCAGTTTTATTAGTAACATTCGGAACTCCCGTGGTGGGAAACAATGACTTGAAGGAATTACAAAACAAACATGCAATTCCGTCGGGTGGACTCAGGATTTACAACAAAGGAGATATCGTAACGTTTCAACCGAAAGGTTTTTCTCACGGTGGAATAGAAATACAACTTAACCCCTATTCCAATAATCTATATGCTAATCACTTATCTTTTAAAATTAGCAAACTTTGTATCAAGGAATGCAATGACATAATATACGTATTTCAAGGTATTTATTCAAAACAACAAATAACACCTATTGTATCTGTATCACCCAATTTAATGGACACTTATGAGTCTTTTATGAATAAAATGAAACAATGTAATATAGAATTCCCATTCAATAATCATGAAAATAGAAGCGTCACCTGGACGAGCAGTGATGGCAAAATACTTACAATACCTGCAGTATATATCATAACCACTCCACCTGCCACAAAACGACAAAACAACCTAATCGATAGATACGACAAGCTATTTGGAGGCATAGACCGTTGCTTCTGGTACGGTGCAACATCAAAACAATACAAACTTCAAAACGGAGATTTCAATATGGACATGATAGAAACAATGTCTAATTTAGGATTGATTGACCGAAAATACATACATATTGCAAATCCTAATGCAGTATCTTTA
>MDTF01005332.1_pt1 | contig 18203 bp, 10 predicted proteins | sample 811191 | NCBI WGS metagenome assembly MDTF01 (sample SAMN05326649, study PRJNA326480) | marine metagenome | isolation source: seawater | place: Southern Ocean | collected 2011 | reverse complement strand
TTTCACATTTGGTCTGTGTATGATGGTGAAGAAAGGATTGCAAGAGCATCCACCAGATTTATACAATACAACAATTTCACAGCTCTACATGTCATTACCGTAGGTGGTAAATCTAATGGTAAAATGACTGAGTGGACTGAAGTTTTTATTGAACTATTAAAGGAATACCCACAGCTAGATTGCGTTGAATGCACTGGTAGAAGGGGCTTACTCAAACCACTAATTAAAGCTGGTTGGAGTGAACGATACACAACAATACGAAAGAGCCTCAAGGAGGGTTTTGATGTCTAAACTAATTAAGATTTATGACGGTATGACTTTCAGTTTATCAACTGGAGAAGTGCTGGAAAAAGGTGAAGTAACTTACTGGAGTGAAGATGACCTTACCCTTTGTGGTGGTGGACCTTCTTCAAGTACAACCTCTTCAGGCTTTGCTACAGAGTACAAGCCAGAAATACAAGAGATGCTTGCAGAGTCTAAAGAGTTGTATGATAACGATGAACTAGGTCGAGTAGCTGAAAGGAACCCAGAGTTTATAAAAGCGATTCAAGCTGGTAAAGGCGTAGCTGGTGATCAGTATAAGTATGAACAAGATATTGCTGGAAGAACTGGCATGACAAGCTCAGAGCAAACTCTTATAGATCGTGCTGCACAAGATGTAGACCTTTCAGGTATGAGAGCAGGTGCTTTACAACAAGCCCAAGGTGCTCTTGGTACATCCCAAGGTATGGCAGGTGCACGTGGTGGTCTAGGTGGCGGCAGACAAGCATTAAACCAAGCTTCTATTACAAATGATTTAGCAGCTAAGTTTGCAGGTATAGATCAAAAGCAACAAGAAATGCAAATGACTAACTTAGGTAATGCTGTTAATGCAGAGCAAGGTCAGTTTAATAGAATGGGAAGTGCACTTAACTCTTCTGGTAAGTATGCAGAGACTCTTGGTAAAGTTGGTCAAGCTGAAATGGGTTATGATCAGAAACTAGCAGACTCTAAATACACTGCTATGGCACAACGAGTTGGTTTGTTCTCCTCTATAGCCCCTAAAGAAAGTACAACTAATAAAACAGGAGGTAAGTAATGTCTAATCCATTTGCCCCCTTTGCAGAACAAGAACAAAGTATGATGGCTAAAGCACCTCAGTTAACTGGGTTACCTATGCCAAACTCAGATTATCAGGAGAAGCCCGGAATTGCTGAATTACTGGGTCCAAGTGTTGCTCAAAAAGGTTTAGATGCAGCAGTTGGTCCTGATGCTCAAGGTCTGTGGGCAGGTTTAACTGCAGCTCCTGTAGCGGCTATTCCAGCTATAAGTGGAGTACAAGCTGCTGGTATGGCGCAATCTGCAGCACTGACAGGTGGAGCATTAGCTCCGGGAGCAGCTCAAGCTATTCTAGGTTCTTCAGCATTAGCAGCACCTACGGTAGCAGCAGCAGCAGGTACCGCAGGGTTAGCGGCAGCACCTGCAGTAGCAGCGACAGCTGGTGGAGCAATGGCAAGTTTAGCACCAGCAGCCTTAATGGCAGGTCCTTTTGCCCCATTGGTCCTAGGTGCTGGAATGTTAGCTGCTAGCGGCAAGTAAGGAGAATATAATGGCAACTGCTACACAAATTAAAGATTTGCAAACTAGGCTTGATTCCACGTTTGGAAAAGGTAAAGTTAAATCTAATGAAGATACTTGGGCTAAGAATAAAGCAGCACTTGACACTATGGAAGCTGCAGGTAAAGTTCCAATCTTAGACCCAAGTGGTACAGTGAGAGGAACCGATGCAGTTTTAAAAACAGCTGAAGTTTACACTGATGTTACATCGGAATACAAAGATTTACTTGCTCATCTTTCTGGTGAAGAAGGGTACAATCCAAACTTCTATTTAGATAGTGCAGGTATTTTAACCACAGGCGTAGGCCTTACAGCTGAGTATGTTGCTGACCCCTCACCACTTAGGGCTATGACAGAAAAGACCAATGAGGCTAAGAGTCGTGTACCTAAATACGCAAGACTACACCCTCAGGTTCAGCTTGCTCTTGTTGACTCTGCTTATCGTGGTGACTTGACTAACACCAATAAGGACACTGGCGTGGTTACCTCTCAGAAATGGGTTGATCACGTAAACAACGGTGACTTTCGTAAGGCTGCTGTTGAACATATTAATCATGATGAATACAACGATGCTAAAGGTATTAATGGTAAAAGCAGAGGTCTTATCCCAAGGTTTGATTGGAGAGCTGCAGCTTTAAAAAGATCAGCAGAACCCCAGACTATACAAAAGATGCAAGATCGTAGTAAGTCAATCTATGATCAGAGAGAAGACGCTGCAATGCTTAATGGTATGGGTAGTGGAATTACTCCTGATAAGGTTCCAGAGTCAAACATCTTTAGTGATACTTTTGATTCAGTTACAGATTCTGTAGAAGGATTTGTGGACAATTTGCTAGCTACTCGTAAATTTCCAGAACAAAAAGTACCACCAAAAACAACACAAGATATTCCAGTACCCGAACAAGGGACTACTGTACCTAACGCGGAGAATGAAATGGCAACACAAGCACAGGTTAAAGCTTTCATAAAGAAACGAAATGAAACACAAACACTACCTGAAGGTGGTAGGGTTGACACTCCCTTGAGGAACCAACCAGCACCTACCTCAAAGTACGGTGTAATTGTAGGCAGAGAGCCTGTAGATACTGTTGGTGAATACATAGGCCCCAACACTGTTATAGACCCTGCACTAATGCAACAAGTAGCACAAAATAGAATGCAGCAAAGTCAGCTTTATAACATACCTGTACCTACAATTGACAACGACATACCTAGTGTTGCTAATGGTGGTGTATTCCCATTCCCTGCGGTAATCCCACAAGGAACTGTAGATCCGGGTTTACTTGCAGCATCTAATCAACAAAAGATGATGATGGAGCAAGCTCGAATGCAACAAAATCAGCTTAACATGATGAACACACAAGGGGCTGTAGATCCGGGTTTAATTGCAGCAGCAGCTGGACAACAGTTATCTATGATGCAGCAAGCAGCTAAAGCTTCTGAAAGGGAGCCAGCTGCTATAGCTCAAGATCAAAGCAGGATGCAACAAAGTCAGCTTAACTTAGTTCAAAGGGGTGGACAAGGTTATCATTATGATCAGAATGGAAGGCTAGTTGTTAACTACACAGGCCCTGTTAACCCTGCACCACCAGTAGGTACTGTTCTTTCCAGTAATGGACAGCCTGTTACTACTGCTAGTGGCTCTATGATTGGAGCACCTACACAAAACCCAGCTTCTAAAGCTCCTGCTGGTGGTAAAGGAGCTAACGCAACACCTCAGACAGCTATTGCACAGCTTACGGGTATGAAAGAACTCGGAGGTAAGTAATGGCTACAGGAAGAGGTAGAGGTCGGGGTCCTAAGGTTACCCCTAAAACTGGTGGTCAATTTATGTTAGACTATAATAAACCTAAGCCACCACCAAAAGCTCCTAAGAAGATGACTTATGCGGAGTTTAAGAAGACTCTTGGTCCTGCTTCTTCAAGAGTACCTGCAAAACCTGTACCTAAGGTACCATACACACGTCCACCTTTTTCATCAGGACGATCACCTAGGAATGCCGCAGGTGCTGCAGAAAGAACAGGCCCTACTAAGGTTAATTGGAAACCTGGAAATCAAGGTCAATCAATTCCAGCAGGTAGGCAAGCAGTTCCTGTTGTTGAAACTACTGGTCGCAGTGCTGTCCCATATAACAAGTTGAACACTGTGACACCTGAGAAGACAGTTTTTAATACACCTAAAAAACCACCAGCTAGATTACCAAGTCCGGGCGGTGTTAAGTATGTTATAGATGAGATGGGTAATAATGTCCCTAAGCCTGATGATTACAAGAAGCTGGCTAAGTTTGGTAAAGCTGCATGGAAAGCTACTAAGATTCCTAGGGCATTAACCATTCCGGGTCTTGGTGCTATGGTATTAGAAGAGGCATTGTTTCCTACAGTATATGACCCAACTGAAACTAAAGATGCTCTTGCTGAGGAACAATCAGGTTTTGATGAAGAAAGTATAAAAGCTTTAACTAAGGCTCAAGACAGAGTTAACTTACTAACAGAGATAAACGCTGCACCTAAGTTACTTAACGAAGCTAAGTTAGAGTTGTCTCAACTTAAAGGTTCTACAGATCCACAACAATCTATTACCGAATGGGAAAACGATGTTAAGTCAGAGTTGGCAAACAACCAAGCTATTATTGACGCACACACAAGGAACTTAAGCTTTGACCCTGATGCTCTTAGGTCTGCACTTAAACCTGCATTAGAGCAAAGGGATGCTCTTGAATCTAAGCTTGCTGATGCGTCTTCTTGGCGTAAGAGTATTGATGCAGAAGCTGCAGTTAACAAAGACCCAGACGCTGTATCTGTTATGGAAATGGCTCAAGGTATGGACCCAAGTACACTACTACCTCAGCTTGGTTCTTTAGATAAAAATACAATTAAAAAAGAAACTGATAGTGTATTAGATAGGTTTATTGACGGATCAATTACTACTGTTAATCAAGCTATGTCACTTGCTGGTAAAGGACTTGGTTCATTGTTTAGCGACCCAGCTATTCAGAAAGCACTTGTGTACTACATGGGTGCTCGTCTTATGGGTTACTCTGGTAGTGGTTCAGGTATGGCTGCTGGTGAAGTTCTTATTAAAAGCTGGGAAGATCAAGCTGCTGCTGATGTTTTAACAACTGAGGCACAAAACAAACTCGCTGAAGATGCAGCTGTAGATCATACTAAGTCTGTTCAGTTCTTTGATAAAACTACAAAGAAGATTATCTCAGGTTACTCATCTAAAGATGGTAAGGCTTTCTATCAGGTTACAGACAAGGGGCTTAACAAAGATAAGAACGGTAAGCCTATTGCTATAAACCCAGCGTCATCTGGACTTGTTACTTATAAATCAAACACTCATAAAACTTATGATGAGATTAATCAAGGTATCTTGGACTCTACTAATAAGCAGACCAATTCCTTTATTAAAACTCTTAATGATAATCCAGATTATGATGAGGAAGATTTGGCAGCTCTTAACCAGACTTTTGGTAACGGACGTGCAGCCAGAGATGTACTTGAAATTGTTACTAGGGAAATGCAAGAAGCAGGTGTTGACTATGACAATGCTGCATTTTCGGCTATGTTCCAAAACATGTTAACGACTACAATGGAGAAACAAGCTAATGGTTTACGTAAAGGTGACTATGGCGAAGAGACTGCAAGCATGGTTGGTGAGTGGCGAGAAATGCAACTCAAGAGTAGCTTAACAGGTGAAGGTAATATAGCTAACTTTGTATATGGAAAAGCTACGAAATGGAGTGGCGATGGTGTTGCCGAATATGAAAAAGGTTTTGACGCTAGTGGTCATGCTAAGGGTATGCTTGAAGAGAAGATAAACTCTCAAAAGAATTGGTGGGTTAAAGCTGCTATTGCAAATGGAGCTGATCCAATCTTAGCTAACGAAAAGATAACCACTACTAGAGTTGTTCAGGAGTTTGGACGTTTGTTCCAAGATACTGTAATGCGAGATCCAACTGCACGTGTGTACTGGTCAGATCAATCTGGTGACAGAACTAACGCATTCATGGAGTGGATGCAGAGCAATGACACAGGTAATATTAACCATGAACATCAATACCTAGGACTTAATTCCCCTGAAGTTAGGAGTCTTTCACTTGATATTGATTTTAATAAACCTTTTAAGATGAAGTAATAGGAGAATACTATGGGAGAGGGTCTTGTTTTAGATCTAGGTGATTTACTCACACAAGAAAAAGAGGCTACACAAGGCCCCCAAGAAAGCTCATTAGCTATTAAAGGGTCCGATTGGGCCTTTATTGATGGTGATACTATATTTAATTCAGTAACAGGTAAGTCAATAAGACTAGATGGAATTGACACCAGAGAAACTGCTAAGTTTATAAAAGAAAAGCCATACTCAGAGTCTGAGATTGGTGCAGATTCTGCTGCAGCTTACATAGCTGGTCTTGCAAATGAATATGGTTTTAACAGAGAAGTTTATTCAGGTGAGAAAGGTTACTATGATCGTGATCTTGGTGACTTGTATAATGAAGATGGTGAGTCTTTTGTACAAACTCTAATAAAATCTGGTGTAGCTTCTCCATCAAGATTTTCTGGTGGAGATGACGTAGGTAATGTTCTTGCAAGTGCTTTTGCTGAGAAGAGTAGAAACTCTGATAAAGTTCTAGGTACTGCCAGTGACCTGTCTTCTTTTGAGCAAGCCAGACAAGCTATCTATGAGGTTGAGACAGACCCCTATGGTGGTATGGCAGTTCAGAAGCTAATGGCCTTTGACGCTGCTGAGTACGCACGTAACCCTAACTTCTACATGGGCATTAAAACTGTTAACGCTGGTGCAGATTACGAAGGTAAGTCTAGAACTCCTTTTGGTACTGGCTTTGACATTGGATTTGCTAACTTGTATAAAGGTTTAAATACTTTTGGTCAAGCTCTTAGTGATCGTATAGGTGCTGAAGAGACTGAGGCATCCTTTGCAGCAGACGCAATTAAGAATCAGAAGTATATAAATGCTCAACCACTTCTAAACATGAATGTAACTCAAATGGATTGGACTGAGTTTGATGAAGTATCTTCTGGACTCAGGGGTATGCTTGGTTCATCTCTACCATTCATGGGTGCAACCTTAGTTGGTATGGCTGCTATGCCTGTAACTGCTGGTGCTTCTGCTGCACTACCTATTTCTGTTTACACAGGTATGGTATTAGATACTATGGAAGGTGACATAGCTGACAAGAATCTTGGTGTTGCTATTGTAGCTGGAACTGCTATGACTTTCTTAGACAGACTAGGACTTAAGGGTCTTGTCAGTCCTAAGATGATGCTTACCAACGAAGGTCGTAAGGAAGCGATCGGTCATATTGCTAGAGTTAAAGGTATTTCTACGGAAGAAGCATCAAACCTCTTACTGTCTATGAGTAAACGAGAGTTGCTCTCAGAGATTGGTAACGCTAAAGAGTTTGCAGCTAATCAAATACAGAAAGGTCACTTGTTTAGGGAAAGTGTTAAGCGACTATCAAGGGGAACTGCACAAGAGGGTGTGACAGAAGCAATGCAAGAACTCACAGAGTACACTGCTGCTGTCATTGGCTCTGAGAAACAATGGAACTACGATGAAATAGAAAATCGTATGATCAATGCTGTTGTAGCAGGTGGTATTATGGGTGCTGGATTCACAGCTCCGGGCACTGCTTTCCAAGTTGCTGATTGGCATGCTGCTGCTGACATTGATAGTGATGTTGATAATAGATTTGACAATCAAGTACATAGTAATATAGTTAAACAACAAGAAGATTCAAGGGGCTATATTCAAACAGTTGATTCCATCACAGCCACTAACTCTGCGGAAGAGAAAGTGTTTCAAGAAGGAATGGAAAACCAAAGGTTTGATAAAGCTGAGGCTCAAGAGTTAGGTAAATCTTGGAACTCTGATCAGGACTTGTCTAACCCACGAAGTGTGGACGCTTGGGCTGAGATGCATGACAGGCCTAACACTAGTCTTGCTTGGATTAAATCTTTTGCAAAGAACCCTAAGGTTGCTTTACGTGGGACAATGGACAATGCTATTCAGAAACTTGATGGTGTATCCACTACTGCTGTTAAAATGGTAGACATGATTGGTTCTTACAGGAACCGTGTGTTTCCCGGAAGGAACATGGTAATGTCTCAACAACTTAAAGTAGCTGAGTACGACAGTATGCTTTCTCCTCAGGAAGAAATTGAAGCATCCTTTAAAACTCCTAGGGGTTTAAGCTCTGCTAGTCGGTCTGACTTTGTAAGTAAGTTAATGTATAAATACAATGAAGAACTTCTTAAACCTGCAAGAGAATCTGGAAACCCTGTTAATTGGAGTAAAGCTTCAGACGAGCTTGTGTCCAACAAGCAAGCGATACTTAAGTACGACAAGGAACTTTTAACAAGATCTAATGCAATGCTTAGGGATAACAACATTGCTATTGAAGATGGTAACACAGTCTCTAACAATCAAGATCCAATAGAGGTTCTTCAGGATTGGTCATACAGACATAAGAATCTATTGACAGAGTATATTGCTAACCATAAGGTTGAGTTTATAAACACCTTAATGTCTTCTTATCAGCTTGACTATAACACTGCTATGGATTTAACTGACTCCATTATAAACGATGAAACAGTTAATACTATTGGTGATGCGTTTGATGTAACTAAGCATGGACTTAATCCTTCTTATAACAAGCAACGTAAAATGAACATCTCTGATCGACCTGAGTTTGCTAAGTTCTTAGAGCAGAACATATTTAAAAACATGGGTGATGCTTCACGAAGTGCTGCAAGATTTCAGGCTCATCGTAAGTTTTTAGGTAAGGATTCGGTGTACCTTAATCGTATGCTTAATGATACCTACATGGAGATTCGTGAAGCTAAGGGTGAGCAAGCTGCAGTTAAACACACTTCAGAACTTGCACATGATATTCGTAATGCTTTGAATGCTGAATCAGGTAACTACAAAAGGATAGAGAATCAAAACTTAAAGCAAGCTCAGAAATACTTAACAGTTGTAACTATGCTTCAGTCTTTATCTAATGCTGCTTTCTCTTCTATACCAGAAGTTGCTATGATCTTTAACGGTGTTCCTCGGGAAGTTATGGTTAAGAACACAGCTACTTACGGTTATCTATTTGGTAATGCTGTTGGCTCTTGGATTAGAAACTTGGGTGTTGTAGCTAGGGTTGCAAAGCCCCGTGATACTCTTGAAACTATTATTGAAAAGAAACTAGCAGAGTATCGTTCTAAGGGTGACACTGACCCTAGGTTTGTGTACTACACAGATATGAAACAAATGCTACGTAGTACTGGATTTATGTCTCAGGAAACTGGTGCAGCTACAACTACAGGTGTTCAAGAAACTAACCAGTTAACTAAGGGGATGGCTGACGCTTTCTTCAAAGCTAACTTCTTACACGACCAACAAGACATGCATCGTATGATGCGTCTATCACTCTTTAATGATTTTCTTATAGGTAAGATAGATCTTATTGACAGGTATGAAGGTCAGACTGACACAGTTGGTGTTGCTGAAGCTAAGAAAATGTTGAGAGACTTAGGGATACCCCTTAGTTCTTTACAACCTTTATCACATAAGATGAAGCGTGGTGAAACACTCACTGATACTGAAGCAGCTATCTACAAAGATGTGTTTCTTAATGGAGCTGCTAACTTTGTTAACCAAGCTATACCTATGCCTAACGCATTGAACAGGCCACTGATCTACAGTGACCCACACTTTGCAATGTTAACACAGTTTAATGGTTTTACTTCAACGTTCCAAGCTAACCAGATACCGATGATGTGGGATCAAGTTAAGCGAGGAGGTCCAAGTTCTAAGGGATTAACTTACGGAACCTTTGCATCAGCTAGCACTATGCTTCTTCTTGCATTTGCATCTCAAGGAATCAAAGATGAACTTAAGTATGGAGAATCTTCACCGTACCTTTCAGACCCACAGAAAATACAACGAGCTATATACTCAAGCGGATTACTAGGAACTATGGAGCGTGTGATCGGGAGTGACTTCCTGTTTCCCTTGTATCCTGAAAGTTCTTATGGTGCTTCAGAGTATGTGTGGGATCATGTTGCAGGTGAAGCTCCTGCTGCTGGTACAGTTGAGCGTACTTATGGTATTATTGAAGGTCTGATAACATCAGATGATGCGCAATTCAAAAGAAACTTATACGGAAGTATACCTATCTTTGCTCCTTACAAAAACAGAATGATAAACTGGAATACTGATGATTAATAATATACAAGAAGTACTAGGAGGTCTAGCTAATGGCTAAGTTTAATGCAGGTAATGCAGGGCAAGTAAAACGTCTTGAAGCATCTAGGGCTATGGATTCTAATGGCATACAAGATGCCATCGCAGATAAAATTCAAGTAGGTTTAACCCAAGATAGTGTGTTTCCAACGGAAGAAGGTCAGTACGATAATGCGGTTCTACCTGCTGCACCTGTTGGAGTTAATGATGGGAAGCAAGAAATGCTTCCTGTTAATAACCCAGAACAGATAGCTGCACTTGAGTTACAGCAACAACAAAGAGCTAGGTCTAGTTCTATTCAGCAGTTAGCTGACACAGAAGTCTTATCTAATTGGGACAAGAGTAGTATTGCTGGTATCGTAGGTGAGGCTAACAAGCCTAGGTTAATCCATGCTCTTACTAACCTTAGTAAAACTGATTCAGTTAAGATACCAGTGGATACAGGTTTGGAAGGTTCAGCTGAGAAAAGGAATTATGTTGCACAAAACATGATGAACTTTAAAGCACCTTCTGTGAGGGTAGCTGAAGATCCTGATGCACCTAAAGAGAAGATGGTTGATGCCGCAAGGACTAGGCCATTGACTGCAGCTAATCTTTTCTCTCATCTTGGAATGATACAAGAGACTAGTCCAGATGATGTTCGTATGTTTGAGGTTACATCTGATGCACAAGTCTTAGGGTTTGTTGTTATGGAGCATGAGTACATGCGTCATATGCAAGAGAGAAATATTATATCTCCTGAGATGATTGATAATTTTACTGATGATGAAATCAATCAACTAACTGGATTAAGTTCTCAAGATACAGAGTCTGACATATCTGTTGGTAAGCTTGGAAATATGTATCATGAACAGTTAATGATGTATCAGCAGGTGGCTCAAGGTGGTAAGGATATTATCCCTGATAAACATCTTGACCCTGCTAATCAATTAACTAAAGAAGCTTATGAACAGTTAGGTCTTTGGGTTAAGCAGCAGTACAACCTAGGTAACCCTGCTAACACTAAGTTAATAGATGTTGGTACTAATGGTAACACTCGTTATGATTATGTACTTACACCTACTGGTGTTCTTGCTATTGAGAACGCTAGGAAAGATGCTATAGAGCCTGATGTACGCATTAGAACTCAGATCATCAATGACCCTAAGTCATTCCCAGCTTATCAAAAAGATAAATCAGACACTAATAAGAACTTTAAATTACCATCTGACAAGAAGCGAAGACTGCAACCTGAAGTTGAAGCAATGTCAAACACATCAGCTGTTAAACATATCATAACACCTAATCGTTTAAAGTCAGGTTTATTGATAGCTTTGCAAGCTTTTAAGTATGCTAGCCAAACATTAAGCAATGATTTAGTTGGTGGCTCTGAGATTCAAGTAGACGGTCAAACAGTTGGTATAAATGGTAGGGTTGTAGTTGAATCATGGCAAGGTAACTCTCTTGGCATTGGTCAGAAGATGGCAGACAAGATCAACAACACTGCTGAGAACTTGTTATTAAAAGCTAAAGCACTTACCAAAGAAATAGAATCAGACCGTATGATGAATCGACCTGTTGACTATGATAAGCAAAATCAGATCAGAGTTCTTCTTGATTTCCATAAGACTGCCCAGACAAACGCTTGGCGTAAAGCTAGGTATAACCAAGAAGCTACTAAGGCTTTGGCTATGGTTCAAGATGTTGTCGAGGTCTATGGTCTTCCTATTGGATTCCCTACTTTCCTTCAGTCAGGAACATCAAGAATAAGCTATGCCACTCAGGTTATGAATGTTCAAAACAACAAGTTTGCTAGGCAACTGTTTGGAAGTGGTACTAAGTACGAGGTTAAACCTAATACTAATACTAATAAAGAACAAGCTATGCTTATAACTTGGGCAGGTCACTTCTTTACAGATGGTGCTTTTGTACCAGAGAAGATGCTTATTAACATGAGAGAACGTATCAACTCAAGCCCACCTGATCCTAAGCTTATGGCAATAGCTTCAGTTGGAAAGAAGCTTAAGGAAACTATGGACAGTTATAACACAGACTTACCTGTGGACTCTGTTCTTAAAATGGAAATAGTAAACGGTGAAGTTCAAGGTGTAGGTGCTGCAATCAACGCACCACGTCCTAAATTTAGTTCAGATGATGATGTTAAAAGGTTCTTAACCGAAGCAGCAAAGCACCCCAATGAGGTTGTTAATTTAATAGAGGAAGCCATTGAGCTTTCTAATTATATGGATGCGGTTAAGAGTAATGGAACTATTATGTCACAGATGAGACCCATTGAAGTTGATGGTATCATGAATGGTATTGCAAGTATGTCTGCTCAACTTGGAATCATAGATGTTATGTACCGAGTTGGTGTTCTTCGTGAACATCCTGAAAAAGTTATTGCAGATTACCAAGGGCTTGAGGGTAACCTACGTGACCTTATGGTTAACAACATGAGGGAATCTATCAGCGATATAACTGTTAACCCTGAGCTTATGAGTAAATGGGGCATTGACGAGTCTAATCACACTGAGATAGTAAACTTACTTGAGTTAGCTATACTTAATAAAGATGAGTTCCTTAAGCCACCTATTATGACTTTTGCTTATGGACAGGCTATTGAGCGTATGTTGGGTGGAGTTATGAACGCAATAAGTACTGACGAGAACCTTAGGGCTGCGGCTTTAATTAGTTCTTTTGGTACTGCAGGTACAGGTAAGATCTTACATAAGATACTTTCTAGGGGTTTAACAGAAACTCTTTCACCTGAGATTGTTGCTTTTGCAGAAGCTCTTAAAGATATGACTCAGGTTGGTATGCTATCTAATGAACCTATTCGTTTTGTAAAAGCTACTGGCACTACAACTTCAAGTAATTCTTTAGCTATGCAAGATACTGGTGATAAAGTTAGATCCACTATACAAATGGAATACTCTGACCCAGTTAAAGCAGGTAGAAGGTTTGGTGACCCTAAGTCAGACAACCCCTCTACTCAGTTAGATGAGAAGGGTAAGCCTTACGAGAAAGCTATACGTGCAGAACTACCAATGACAATAAAGAAGCTAACTGCTTTAGGTCGTACAGCACAAGGTGGTTTCTCTATGAGGCAGGGTATACTAGCTCAAGCTATCATAAGTAATGATGGCTCTGTGTTTTCTAAGCTTATGTCTGGACCTATGTATAAGGCTCTTCAGAGAGAGGCAGGATCTCAAGTACCTTATGTTTCATTAATATATGATGCATTCATTGGAGACTTGGGTTCTTTCATACCACTCCTTAAGCTATCTAATCAGACTTGGGTTAATGTTAACCTTAAGTACGATCTTATCAAGTCTCTTGCTGATGGTGCTGCTGAATCACATGCGCGTGGTAAGGCTAGGATCAATGCTCTTGCTGCGAAAGACCCAGAAGGTCTTGTTGAAGATAGAGAACATGCTGAGTATGTTGTTGGCCTAGCGGCAGAGCTTGTTAAGGAAGAGAAAGGTGGTCTCGTATACTACAGAAGTTCTGACTCAAAGAGTTTAGCTACTCTTAATAAGTTACTCACTGACCTTGATGCTCTGTTTGATAATAGAACTCAGAACACATCGTTAAGTTCTTCTAAACTTAGGTCTTTAAATGACAGGAGTCACATGCTAACTAACAGAGAACTCGCTGATCTTTTTCAGAAGTTTACACCACGAACTATGGGTAAGATTGCACGTATCAGGGCGATTGGTAATGAAGCTAAGAAAGGACGAACCACTATCCTTAACACCTTAGGTTCTAAACCAATCATCCATGAGTTTGCAGTTGATGGTCTTAAAGAGTTTAACTTTAACTGATAACAATAAATAATAATAAAAAAGCCCTCAAGGTTCCGTTAAGGAACCCAAAGGGCATTACCCTCAGGTATACATTACGTATACTTGGGGGTTATTTTATTTATATTAGTTTGACATAGCATTAGCTACGGTAAGTCGACCAGCTTTCCTACCTGATTCAGCATAAGCTTTAGCTTCCTCATCAGATAGTCCCTCTGACAGAGCACCTGCGTAGTTATCATCCCAAACTTTACTAAGGATTGCTTCGTTTATTTCGGGTGTGTAAGCAAGGGTTGGGTCAAGATTGTACATCTCAACGTACTCCATGTCGTCAATGCCCGGAACTATATTGTAAGACTTCTTTTCATTATTCATCTTTTACAAATACTCCATCAACCATACGACCAGTGCGCACAGATATTTTATTATAGGCTTCGTCTAAGCATTCTGCTAAGCCTAACCCCCATAGGTTTGATTGAATTACAAGAGTCACAAGGACATCGCCCATCTCATCTCGTATTTTATTTATATCTCCAGAAGATATGGCATCAATCATTTCAACCGACTCTTCTTCAAACTTACTTAATTGTTTTTGGATACGCACATGCCTCTCAGCATCTGTGTTAAGGTTACCAAGGATACCCTTGATGTGACCCCAATCAATAACTTTAAGTTCAATCTCCTCAAATATCTTATACATCATCCTCATCCTCTGAGATAGCTTGCTCTGCAATAGAGAGGAAAACAAAGTTTGCTGTTGACTGCAATACACCTAGCATTGCTACATTGGTTATCTTACCATTGTACTTAGATACAAGGTCACCCACTTCATTTAACATATCGTTTTCAGCTACATACTTATCTGGGAATTGTGTTACGTTACTCATATATTTATCCTTTAACAAAAGAAGTAATCAGAAGATATGATCTCAGATATATCTAAGGATCCTAACTCTGGTTGTTTAAGTTCATAACCCTCTCGGGTCTCTAACAACATCTGCTCTATGGCAGTAAAGAAGTTAGTGCTATTGTACATCATGGCAAACTGCCACTTGGTGTGGTCAATTAATTTATTCACATCACATGCATGAGTTGAAAAGGAATCATGTATAGCTCCGAAGTCTCCAGAGAAACTCTGAATAACTTTAGCCATGTGTGCTGCATCCATTGAGTGAATAAAGTTAGGTGAGCATCCAGACGCAAACGATCTCCTACACGGCAACAAGTCACCATTGGAAGTGATGTAAGGTATCTTGATGCTGTGACCTATTTGACCAAGGCCACGTATGGTACTGCGTACAGTTATATTCTTCTGACGCCACACTTCGTACAACACTGGGAATCCTGAGGGAGTTGTCCAACGTGTACATGTCTCACCTGTTGATAAGATATGATCAGTCATCTTCTGTATAAACTTCATGGTCTTTAAGGGACCTACGCAGGTGTCGTTGATTGCAAGTATAAGTTGTTTTGACAGAGGGGTACAGTCATCTTCTGTGATATTGTACTTCTTATCATAACCTTCAACCTTACAGTCGTAGTACATGTTTGCTGCAATCTTTTTCTGACCAGCAGAGTAAGCCCTAGTCATAGAGCCACGCTTTGCTATGCCTTTCCTTATAGCCTTCATTGGTATGTTACGTTCTGCAAACCACTCAGGCATCCTGTCTATCAATCGCTTAGCTACTTGTACATAGAAGTCTTTTTGTATCTCACTTGGTACTAAGGATACTAGCTCACCAGCTTCCTTGTCCTTGGATATAGCCGCTAGGTGTTGCCACCCATTGTTACTACCATCAACCGGGATAGGTGTACGACTCATGTGTACTTTATTGTTTAGCACAGAATGATTATATCCAGCTACATCTAAGCAACAAGCAAGAAAGCTAACTGGTTTTTCTGCCTCTGTCCTGAAGCTTTGTCCATCCGCTAAGAGGTTTATCCAAGTCAGGTTGTTTAACGTCCACAACTCCCTGTCCTTTAGCGTCATCTTGTCTACTGATATTGTGGATAATCCTTCGTCTTGAAGATAGGTTCTGTAATCCGCTGTTATCCATTCTGGTAGTTCCTCTAATTCATATGATTGATTGTAAGAACAAGCTGTGTGTATGCACAGCCACCTGTAACCTTCAGTATCCATAGCTTTTGCATAGGCAAACTCAAACAATCCCTTGGATACATCAGACCCTTGGAAGTTTAAGAATGGTTCAGTGTAGTAAACACGCCCACGATAATCACACTCTACCATTTGATAGAAGTCACGTAGACCTATGGCATGTACCTTAGATATAACAAACTTCATCTCTATAGCTTTTGACTTAGCTTTTATAGACTGATCTTCAAGATCTATGAACAGACCTAGGTTAGTCTCTAAGGCTTTAGCCACTGTACTGTTAAGCCTCCACGGTGTTTGTTGCAGCTTGTTAAGGGCAGTAATAAAAGGTGCTCCTATAAGCTGCTTAAAGTCCTCCTCTGAACTCATACGTTTTATGTAAGGTCTCTTAGTGAACTCATTACGCAAGGACATAATGTCTTTTGGTGGTGTAAAGGACGTACCTATAAGTGTACTCTTTATGTACTCAGGGGGTAGGTCTCCAAGCTCTGCCCATGTACTTAGCAACTTGATAATGTAAGGTGCTCGGAACCCTTTGTACTCCCTTTCGATATGTATATAACCTAGTTGTAGAAAAGCTTCTAGGTATAAGTCACCCACTGCTAAAATCTCTTGATGGTTAGTGTTGAGTACCCCTAAAGAAGATAGCACCTGTAAGCCTATCACAGACGATGTGACGGTTAGTTTGAAGGGGTTAGCCGATGACCTTCTGGACTTTTGATAAGCTGCCACAGCACCTGCTACGGCCCTTACAGTTAGCTTCTCGTAGGTATATCCGTAGGGTATCATTGAAGAGATTAATCTGGCCCCTTCTGGGGGCCTCCCACGGAAGGTATTACCCTCACATCTTTCTTTTATGTATGATGTTATACGTTCTACACCAGCAGTAGACTTCTCTTGATCACCCAGTGTACTCGAGGAAGTCCTCTTGTCCTTTGAGTCTGTTAGTTCTGGTATCATAGTATGCTGATCCGCAGTCTCCAGTTCGTCCTGTGAATCGTGACTTAAGTACTCGGAGTTTAATTGTGTTTCTTTCATCTTCATCTTCTGCCACTAAGTTACGAGAGAATGTAATTATATCAAAGCTAATCTGTTTAATCGAACCTGAACCCTTGATATCATCAATAGATGACAGGTGTCCTTCTTCAAAAGATTTACCTTGTGATTTCCTGAGGTGACTGATAAGACCTAGCCATACGTTATGTTTCTTGACTATCTTAAGTAGGTCAGACATGACGGAGTCTATAGCTTCGTTACCTGTCTTTCCGTCAGCTCCTTCAGAAACTGCAATGGTGATATGATCAAGGATGATATACTGGCACCCAAGCAAGCATAGGTTTTCAATTTGATCAATGAGACTAGAATCAGACACAGCTCCGTTGTGGTCGAGCAGGATGAGCCTTTCATTACCAAATACTCTTTCAAATGCAGCACGTTCTTGCTCAACAGTTGGGTCTGAAGGTGTAAACATCTTGATAAACTTCTCCGCAGAATCTCCAATGCTTTCTTCAAGAGATACAAGGCCAATGCTTTCATCTGTATTATCCTCCAGTTCTAGTATAATTTCTTTAATCATTGTTGATTTACCTGACCCTGTGCCAGATGTGAACAATACAATCTCACCCTTACGCATACCATCTAGCTTTGCATTAAGACCTTCAAGACACTTAGGGTACGGTACAGACTCCACAGATTTACGTTCTACGTATGCTTCCCAGATAGCTTCACCACGTACAATAGCTGCTGGTGTGTAGCTTCGTGCACTGAACACAGCACTTATAATCTCAGTTGGGTTAGCCACCAGTGCATCACATGGGTCATTGGCAGACAGAGATGCGACCTTAGTCTTATCCCAACCAATTATCTTAGCTGCTTCTGCTACTGCTTTATCTCCAGCATCATCTTGATCAAACATTAAGATGACTTCCTTAAATGATCGTAACCAATCTCGGTTAGCCACAAGTATCTTCATGTTAGATGAGGATGGTAGAGAAACTACTGGGTATGTCTTCTTGTATTTAGTGAGCATAGCTTGCTGAACTGCAATAGCATCTAGCTCACCCTCAGTTATGATCACCTTGAAACCACCGGGCTGGAACTTAGACTGACCAAACAGTTCAAGCTTAGCATTCTTTAGGTCACCTACAACACGGAACTCCTTAGGGAGTGTGCGCTTCTTGTACGCAACTATCTTACCCTTCACTGTGTATGGGTAGTAGTGTGCATTTATTGTACCATTAGAGTCATAAGATACTTTCATATCGTACTCGTCACATGCAGTCTTAGTTAGACCACGCTCACGTACACCTGCACTGTCATAGTTTTGTATATCTTGAAGTGAATCGCCACTCATATCGTACTCTCGTTGTTTAGTTGGGTTAAACTTTGACACTACTGTGTCATCATATTGATCTAAGAATGCTGGCTTGTTACATGCAAAGCATTTACCTCTACCA
>MDTF01003171.1_pt1 | contig 18205 bp, 19 predicted proteins | sample 811191 | NCBI WGS metagenome assembly MDTF01 (sample SAMN05326649, study PRJNA326480) | marine metagenome | isolation source: seawater | place: Southern Ocean | collected 2011 | reverse complement strand
CAACACATAAAACAGATGCAACACATAAAACAGATGCAACACATAAAACAGATGCAACACATAAAACAGATGCAACACATAAAACAGATGCAACAGATTATGTTACAGGTGTTTCGGATGTAGAAAAAGATAAGGAAATAAGGAGATTACATCGGGTGCTTCTTAAACTGAACGAGAAACTAATGGATATGGACGCGCCTGACTAGTTAGACGCGTGTGCGGGTTCAGGTTCAGGTTCGGGTTCGGGCTCGGGCTCGGGCTCGCGAGTGTATTTGTCTAAATATCTGTAAATTCGGTTCATATCCAATTTGCTGATATCATTCGGTTCCAAAATCGCGTAGATTTCTTCGTCGGTCATTGTTTCCCGCGCTTTCATAAAAAACGATAGCATATCCTTCTTATCCAATCCTAAATGTTGACACAACTCATTGATGAAAACTGTGTTGTTGTATTCGGTGCTATATTTAGTTAACACCTTTGTAAAACGAACCTCGCAGGGGTTAAATACCGTCTCTTCTATCTCTTGATGGAGCATGCGATTTGTATGAAACGTTTTCATCAACGAACTCATCTCGTTGAACTGCCATATTTGCTTTTGAAACGTGACCCGGTCTATGTAGTCGGCGAAACACACATTATCTATTACCTTCTGATACAACGGAAATGAAGTATCACACGGTACATCTTCTAAAATGTCCACAACATTTTCGTGCCACAGTAGTCCGACGATGGTTCGGTCTGTATCGTTCATCAATGTCAAATGCTCAGAGATAGGATAGTCGTTCTTCAAAAGTTTTCGGGTTATTTCCTTAGTATCCTCGCTGTAAGACTTTGGTTTCAGAATATTTTGGATAATTTCATTCTTTAAAATGCTTCGTTGGTTCTTGTGAATTCTGTGTATCCCTTGCAACTTTTTCAAGTCTCCTTGAACAAAATCGCGGATACTTATCTTCAACGACGCATCCAGTTCAGGCATTGTATGCGTCAATATTTGTGACACTTGTGACAATGTTGGCGTCTTCAATTCGAATGAATAACACACCTTCATTAGTTCCTTTATTTTCTTGTCTACGTGATAATTGCTGATACAAATGATGGGACTATTTGTGGTCTCCTCTGTCCGTTGCTTCTTGGTTTTTTTGGGGCGAATGAGCCGAATGAGTGCGTTGATACCACCTTTATCACCATTGTTCATCCCGTCAATCTCATCCATAACAATGGCAATTGGCTGTGCTTTTTTCTGAAATAAACTCACAATGTTATTCTCGGCCATATTGTTTTTAGCGATAGTTTCAATAATTGTTTTGTTCCTTATATCGCCCGCGTCATATCTAACGATATCATAACCTGCTTCCTTTAGTAATCTCATCACAAAACTCGTCTTCCCGCTACCAGGGGCACCATAGATGTAAAATCCCCGCTTATTCAACAAGTCCTTCTTTGTTTTCTCGAAATCTGCCAACGCATTCCTAATATCCATCGCAATCTCTTCTCGTTCTAAAATCTTATTGAATATCAGTTGCTCCATGTGTTACTCCTTATTCGAGCGTTTTTATGTCTTTTTTTCCCGTCTAAGTTTTGTTTATCTAGAATAAGAGCATGGACTTTAGACGCATCGTGCTCTTGTGATAAATATATAATGTATGCTATGTAGTCATCAAACATGAAGTTTTTATACTTAAAATTTTTCATATGTTGCCATCTTGTAAAGTTGTCATTCAATAAATTGTTGAAGACAAAATTGTTATCTTTCCGCACAATGTGGCGTATATATCCCTCGTATTTGAGGACGGGTATATTTTGTCGAATACACTTTCGATTGGCCGTGTAAAGCGATTTATTCAGAACTGTTCGGGTCAATGACGGTATATAATCGTATATACATTTCGTAATCTCTGGCGGTAATAAATGCATTGATCCATCAAACATCATTATATTAACAATCATATTATCAATGTTCATTACACGGTAAATTTGTTTATAAATAATACGGTAATAATAATACCGTATTATTTATAACTTGGCGATTGTTATACACTATACACTATACACTATACACTATACACAATCATCTGTGTTGTTTGTTATACCATCCCATACTATACCACAATCTTTAGCCCACTTCTTTTTCGCACACAGTCCTGAACTTCCAGTAAAATCAAACGTAGAAAAATCTTTCTCTCCCGGACAAGTTCCCAAATTCTTCACATTTTTGCATTTGATTTGTTCATCGGTCGAAGTATTCTTCCAGTAATCAGGACATTCCGCAACCACAGGCGGAAACGTTATATCGGAATATTTTTGTCTATACAACGCTATACCGATGAGGATTAAAGAGAGAATAAGAAGCAATACCGAAACACTCATCACAGTTCTTTGGAATCCGAAACCCATTATATAAATAATATCACATATTTTTATGAATGATATTTATATAATGAATACTCAACCAAAAAATGGTCGCGTGGATATAATGGGACCGAATACGGCAGCGGTGTTCTCGTTGAGTGATAGAATCCCCGTAAACCAGATGTCCTCCTACAGAGAAGCGATGACCGGCAACTGGAACAACACGCCTTTGTCGAATGCTTTTTTCTCACGCGCGAATATTCAGGCGATTCAGAACGGTATTCGCATTGGCGTCTACAATCGTTCGAACCAGCAATACCTAATTGGAAACCAGAACGGTGACGAACTGAAAATTATCATGCGGTCGATCTTTCTTCAAAACGCGCAAAACAATCCTGACAACATTCCTCTTCAGATTGACACCCTAAACAACTTGGTTCTAGAATACGCGGTTCATCAAGTGTATGGCGAAGCCGAGGGCTACATGAAGTACAAGCGTGATGCCAGCACTCTAGTAATGCCTATGGAACCGCCCGTCATGACCACGTGCAATGACAAACAACTTCTTTACAAAAAACAACTCTTTTGATTTCACAGACGACAAATTCTTTATTAAATATTTTCTCTTTAGTATATTATAATGATGTTACTTGTAAAAGCCGCGATTGTTGCTATAATCCTGAATGTGATTTTACCATTGTTGCTTGCTCCGTTTGCCACAGATACCGAGAAGAATGCTTGCATTAAGGATGAGAATCTCACATTGAAAGAGAAGTTCATGGTGATGTTGCTTCACCACAAACATATGCCCGTGATGAGCAGCGCTATTGTTGCGCTGGTTGTTGTTCTCAGTATTGTCATAGGAGAGAAAATGAAGATGTAAAAAAATATAACATTCTAAAGTTCTAAACAACATTCTAAAGTGCTAACAACATACTAAAGTTCTAAACAACATTCTAAAGTTCTAAACAACATTCTAAAGTTCTTAATTTAATTATTATACATTTGGTGTAATAATTAATCACGCTATCGCGCTATCACGCTTGTGTATTAACCTACTCTTTGGTGCTGCCTTTATCCACTACCTTCTTCTTGACCTTTTTTGCCGCTTTTTTTGCCACCTTGATTTTAGTAACCTGAAGAACAGCCCGCGTTTTCTTGTATCCTTCATATGCCTCGCGAAGCGTGCCTATTTCTTGAAGCCACATCTGTTGCTCGGTGGTAGCCTTCAACTTCTTCAGTTCGGCAAGTTTAGACTCCTTCTCCTTCATGATACGCTCAACATTCTCTTCCGTCACACTGTCCATCGGCAACCGAACCAAGTATTTGAAGTCCTCGTCCTCATCAATCACATCGTAACCAGACTTGGCAAGGATCGCACACACCACATCCTTCTTTTTACGCCGCAAGTCTAGCGTGTCGTCCAAGACCTCGGTGATGAAGCGGGCTTTGTTCGACAAGACCATCGCCTCTCGCTCCAGAACACCCACCTGATGTTGCTTGCGCACCACGTATGTTTTCATTCGCACCCCGATGTAGTGGTCGATAATGTCCTCGGGCGTCTCGAATTTTCGCAGCTTCTCCGTCTCGTCAAACACGTGCATATTGGTCGTCGTCCGCGTGGTATATAACTTCAGCAGTTTCTCGAGCGCATTACAACCATATTCCGTCTCCTTTGCCCGCAACTTCTCAATCTCATTGCCGGCAAACTTTATCGTGATGTCCACCGTCACATCAGTGCTCATATCCGTATAGTCACGCACAACACTAGGTGCGGACTTCTTCTTCTTCTTTGCCTTGTCCTTGTCCTTGGCGGCAGCGGTAGTCTTCGTGTCCCCTTCAATAAGGTCCTCGATATACTTCTTGTAATCGTCGGTCCATGTGCCCACCGGCAACTCCGTGACACGCACCTCCTTCGACGAGATGATTTCATAGCATCCTTTGAACAACCATTTCGTCCCCGTATCAGTGACAGGCGAGATGGTGCCTTTGAACCCCTCGTAATACGGGACCAGTTTCGGTTTATCGGCTTCGTTATGGATGCTCCTCTCCACATAATCCATGATGGTTATGGGATTGTAGCACATGATATCCGTACTGAAACCAGTTCCGATTCCCTTGCTCCCGTTCACCAGAATCATCGGAATAATAGGCGTGTAGTGGATCGGTTCCACCGGCGTGCCATCGTCGTCCAAATACTTGAGGACACCATCGTCTGCCTCGGGATAGAGACTTCGCGTCAGTTTGTTGAGATTCGTGTGGATATACCTCTCGGAAGCCGAGTCTTCGCCACCCTGAAGACGCGTGCCAAACTGCCCCTTTGGCTCCAGGAGATTGATGTTGTTCGAGCCCACAAAGTTCTGCGCCATGCCCACAATAGCACCGTTTAGACTGCTCTCGCCGTGATGGTAACAGCTGATCTCGGATACCGACCCGCTGAACTGCGCGACCTTGATTTCATTCGTCAGACGTCGCTTGAACGCCGTAAACAGAATCTTACGAAGGCTGGTCTTCAGTCCATCCACCAGATTCGGAATGGACCTGTCGCAGTCATACTTGGAGAAATGAATCATCTCGCGACCGATGAACTCCTGATACGTGACCTCCGACTGGTTTGTGTCAAGATAGAGTTCGCGATTATATGCCTCCAACCAGGTCTTCCTATCGTTCGACCGCTTCTTGTTGAAGACCATATCAATGGCATCGCGACTCTCTTGGCCGCTGCTTGTGAACCTCACAATCTTCTTCTGGGCGAAATACTCCTTGAACTCCTTGCTTGTCGAAGTGCCGAGTCCCTTGTAATATTTCACCTTCCACCCCTTCGCGTCGTTGGCGCCACACCACGCGTCCCACTCGCCATCGTTGTAAAACGCCAACTCTTTCGCTCCCTTGCGCGCCTTGAGAATGGGGGTATTCATAAACCCCATAAACCCAGGAACATCTAGCAGCGACTGCCACTCCGCGTCGAACATATTGATACCGAGTCCCTTGATGTGGCTGCCGTCCAAATCCTGATCCGTCATGAAGAGGACCTTCCCGTAGCGCAACTTCGTGGCGACCATCTCGGCCGTATACTTCTTGCCACTCTCGATGCCTAGAATCTGCTTGATCTCGGCAATCTCCTTGTTCTCCAGAATTCTCTTTTGCGTTTCGCCGCGCACATTGAAGAGTTTGCCTCGCATTGGATAGACGCCGATAATGTTGCGGTCATCTTTCGAAAGTCCCGAAACGATGCCCGCCTTGGCCGAATCACCCTCGCAAAATATCACCGTGCACTCTCCGCTCTTATCCGTCCCGGCATAATTCGCATCGATGAGTTTGGGAATTCCGCGCACGCTCTTCGTCTTTACACCGTCCGTCTTTTTGGCCTCCTTGTTTTCCTTGACCTCTGTAAGAGCACACGCATTGTCCATGACACCCATCTTCGCGACGTTTTCGACAAACTTCTCGCTCATCTCGCACGTGGTGCCGAAACTGCTGCTCGGAGTGTTCATATAATCCTTCGTCTGGCTGTCAAAGGTTGGGTTCTCGATGTCGCACCGCACAAACAGCATCAGCTGCTCCTTGATGGTGCTGGATTTCACATCCACCTTCCTCTTCTTCTTGATGTATGCGGTTAGTTTCCGGACAAGCTGATTGAGAAGATAATCCACGTGCTTGCCCCCCTTGCCGGTGAAGATGCCGTTCACGAACGAAACCTGGGTGAACTCCTCCTTCGGAGCCATACACACCGCATACTCCCATCGCTCGTTGCCCTCCTCGTATATGCGCTTTGTATCGCTCTTCGAACCGATGTAGAGGTCGACATACTGTTGAAAGTGACTGACCGAGATGTTGGTTCCGTTATACTTCACCTTCACCTTCTTGTCAGTCACTGCCGCCACGTCATAGATACGGCGCTTGAAGAGACTCATCATATCGGGCGAGAGTCCAGTGATGCCGAGACGCTTGTAGTCCGGTTTGAACGTGACCCGCGTAAACGGCTTCTTCTTACATTTCGTAATGGTCGGCTTGTTGATGGTATTGAGATTGTCGGAAAATCGCTGCACATACTTCAGCCCGCGCACGTGGTCAATGGTTTCGACTTCGCCCCACTCCGACCAGATAAGCACGAGCTTGAACCCAAACCCGTTCTTACCGCCGACAATCTTCTTCTCGGTCTTGTCGTAGTTGGTCGAGGTGCGCATGTGCCCGAAAATCATCTCCGGAATCCAAATGTCGTATTCGGGATGCTTCTCAATGTCGATTCCGTTGCCGTCGTTCGTCATCGTAATCACTCCGTCGTCGGTAATCGAGACGTCGATGTAGGAAACCGGCATCGTATTTGGCTTGCACGAATCCATCGCCTGGCTCATGCGAACCTGGTGGTCTCGGCAGTTCACGATCCCCTCGTCGAACAACTTGTAGAGTCCCGGAATGATATTGATTTGCTTGGACACTACAATACCTTGCGCGTCATCGTATATGTAAGTGTCGTATTCAGTGACCGTCATTGACCCCGTGTATGTATCCGGATTATCAAGGACATGTTGCTTGTCCGTTTTCTTCTGGTACTTTTTAGACAAGGAGTCTCCGGTGGAAGCCATGGTGTTATGATTCCATATATACGCTCTAAACCTTTTCAATTTTATTTATTTGTTCAATAATGGATTGATGTTTATATCTTGGTATTATAATAGAATGACTATTACTAATAGTAATTTTAATAGTATAATATCTGTTGCTTCTACTAACAGTTGGATTCATAACACCTACGGGCACATCTCAGACTGGGACGTGAGCGCAGTAACTAATATGTCAAATGCGTTTGCTAACAAGACTACTTTCAACGAAGATATTAGTGGTTGGAATATGGAGAATGTTAAAAATACTTCTTCGATGTTTTTCGGCGCACAAGCGTTCAACAAGTATATTGGTGATTGGAGTATGGGAAATGTTACAAATACTTCTGATATGTTTTTCGGCGCAGAAGAGTTCAACAAGTATATTGGTGATTGGAATATGGGGAACGTTACCAATACTTCTTCGATGTTTTATCAATCAACTAACTTCAACCAAGATATTAGTGGTTGGAATATGGAGAATGTTGAAAATACTTCTTCGATGTTTTTCGGCGCAGAAGAGTTCAACAAGTATATTGGTGATTGGAATATGGGGAATGTATTAGACATTACTAATATGTTTGGTGGTGCATTTGCGTTCAACCAAGATATTAGCGGTTGGAATCTGGATATTGATAAAATTACTGGTCTTATTATAGAACGAAATGAAGTAGGTTGTATCGTATTAACCAGTTATTTTCTCAGAATAACTGATTCAAACCTAATTTTTGTCGGGAAAGGAAAAAATAAGGTTTGTCCGGTGAAAGCTATACCTATCATTATACCAGGAAATGATAAAACCAAAGCATTTAGTTATAGTCGATTAGTGAATAACTCGTTTGGTTCAAGCACACGTGGGTATCGCTCCATGAAAATAACTGTTCCTCTTCCTGAAAACGCTTCTGGATTACCAGGTGGGAGACGCCCACCCCCACGCAACTTCTGAATCAAACTATGGTGAAAATAATGAAATCAGAATTACATTATATTTTTTTCTCTCTTGAAATTATAATGGCTAAAAAGATGATGAAGAACGCCAAGGGTCTCTATGTCGACAAGAGCGGAAAGTCTTTCTCTATGCTTGAGGGCTCGCGCGTTCAGGTGTACCGCGGTGTTGCTTACAAAACCAGCGGCGGTCTCACCAAGAAGAATCTCTTCAAGAACAAGCGTGGACGCTATGTCTCGCTCAAAAAGCACAAGACGGCCAAGAAGGACAAGCGCCTCGAGAAGGCCGGATACAAGACGCAGAAAGGCAAATTCGGTTCGTCCAAGGTCGGCAAGACCGGCAAGAAGAACAAGACTGGCAAGAAGAACAAGACCATGAAGAACAAGAAAGGCAAGCGGCGTTAGATTCTCTTGAACATCAACATCAATGGTATTGTATGAAATCTTCGAATATTTATTGTCATCATATATCAGTTTTTTATCATATTTAGGAAAAATAAATACGATAAAATGATTTTTGTTTATATTGATTTACATTGTTGATTTACATTGTTGATTTACATTGTTGCGTTTACATTGTTGCGTTTACATTGTTGCGTTTAACTCCATTCATGACTGATTAATCCGTCTCCATCCAAATAGCTCCCCAAGTGTTCTTTCGCTATCTTCTCAAAGTAGCGCTTGCTCACGACAAATGGCATTATGGAATGTGATGCGTATCTTTCATATGCTACATATAGCGATTTAGCTTCGTGAATATCCTGATTGGTAGTGTCCGTTTTCAACAGGTCAAGCGCGTCCATCACCTCTTGGCGCTTGTCCCAGAGTTTGCATTTCACATTAATCACGTATTTATCTTCCACAATAATGATGTCTGGGTGAAAGTGTCGTATCAACTCCATTAAAAACGCGTCTTCCATACCGATGCTGTTCTTTCCAATCCATTTTTTAAACAGATTAGAAATTTCATCGATCTCGATTTCCAGTTCGTCCGGCTCTTCCACCATGTTTTCTTCCCAGAACCGCAAGAATGACGAAACAACCGGCAAACTCGAACTTGTGACACCATTGAACGTTCCCGTTTCCTCATTGTAATCGATGACCTTCTCCTTGAACAAACCAATTAGCGAGTCGTGAAATATCACATTTGGTACGTTGATTGTTTCCAAGAACTTCTTCCAGATAAACACCATATTTTTTGTGTTGATGCTCGCGTGTGCACATTTCTGAACGCACTGTTTCAAGAATGTTTCCACGATGGTTTCGGGTGTATTTCGGTGTAAATAAAGCGAGTGTTCCACGAGTGCTGTTTCGGTGCATTGATGTAAGAAGCCATCTGCCGAGTTGTAGCGATGCGAGTAGTGAGTTGCGACGCACAAAAAATCGATAATGTGCTTAGAAATATCAATCGGCAAATCAAATGGTTTTTGTTTGTCGTCTATTAAAAGTAATCGTGTGCATGTGTAATCGTGCTCGTAGTATTTGAACTTGATAGCATTTAGTGCGTTTGACATTCCAAAATACGTGTATATTTGCACGCTTATCTCTCTAACAAGTTTCTTCATTGCTGGTGACGCAATGTAAACCAACTCTTTTTTCACATTACGCACACAATCGCCAACAACAGTGAGAAAGTATTTTGCGTGGTTTCTCGAGGTGAATATCGTCGGATGGAGCAGTTTGAGAACGTACTGAATCGTCGCAGACTCGGGAATTGCTGTTAATGGCAATCGCTCCTTTATTTTTCGAATAATTTTGTTGTTTATCTTGTGCTTCCAAGGACGCAATCCGTGGTCGGCGGAAATTTGGGTCAAAATCGTGTGCTGAATATTGTCCTCACTATAAGCCGAAAAATGTTTGCCATCGTAATTCATAAATAATTCGTTATGTGGTGAATAGTAATAATGATATTTCAAGAGAAATGTGTTGATAAACGCGTCACTTGCGGTGTCTAGTTCGGCCTTTCGTTTCTCGCGTTCCATGTGCGTTTTATCGGCGTTTTCTAGATAACTAGGAAGAATATTTTGGATGTAGTTCGAGAGACGACCCGAAACATATGTGTTTTCGGAGTAATCATCGAACAGCTTGTCGAGCATATTGTGAAGCATTTCGCGTTCGTCCATGTAGTCTTGTATACTGGTGGGTAACTTTCTTCTTATGTGCTTTTGATAATATTTTCACTTACTTTTGATGATGGATTTGGTTCTTGAAGTGGCGTATTTGTAATATACCATAAATGATAAGAGGATGTTCGAGTAGAATTTTCGATTATCTGGATAATCTATGTTGTGTCCATTGTACGCGTCGTGCAACAGCAACGATGCGACCAGCGCCGCACCCGGTTTCCTCACATAATTGTTGATTGCGGATGTTACATTCTTCATCGTTTGTTTTTCGACAATACCATTTTGAACCATAGACAGCATGGTGTAATCTACCATACTTGGATATCCATTACAGAAAAAATATAACATGGACATTGTCTTGTTATTATTCTGGTAGCCAACTGGTGTTCGTATTAGAACAAACGCGTGATAGTATGGATCTTGGCATTGCAACTTCCCTATTATACATTGATAAATATACAGAGATAAAACTAACGATTCGGCATACGGATTATAAGGGGGTGACGAAGATATATCGTGGTTTCTAATACAACATAGGGCGTCCTGCCAAGTGCACGCCACAATAAGACCATTTCCGAACGCTCGCAAGTGACACCACTCGGGCTTCACTTTCATATAATGAAGCAAATAGTCAACTTGGGCAAAAAGCAACATACATCCAATGTTGTGCAAACAAAACGTGATAAAATGTTCTGATAGTAACGGTTCGTTTTCGCTTTCCGTGAACATTTGTATAATAATTAGATAATTAGTTAAGTCGTTTTATATCAGGAAAGTAGACATAAGTATTTAAAGATTGAACAACCCATTAAAGATATAATGTCTGCCATTTCAACTAATCATATTCAAAATCAAAATAAGAATATATTAGTGGTCCAAACGGTTCAGATCGCACCGTTCCGTACGCTAATGACGGCACTAAAAGACATTTTATTAGAAACAAATATTACATTTACGCCCGAAGGTATCAAAATCATTAATATGGACAAATCTCACACCATTCTTGCGCATCTCTCGTTGAAGTCGCAAAACTTTGAACATTACGAGTGTAAGAGACCCAAGATAGTAATAGGCGTCAATATGTTTCATTTGTTCAAGTTGATTAATACGATAGACAACGATGATACGCTGACCATTTACATCGAAGAGGCCGACTACACGGACGGTGTTGTCCAGTTCCTTGGACTGAAGTTTGAAAATGGTGATATTAAACAGCAAAAGATACAGAAGTTGCGTCTTATTGAACCAGACAGCGAAGAACTTGATGTGCCAAACGTGAAATTTTCGTCCGTTCTCAATCTGCCGTCTGCCGATTTTCAGAAGATTATACGCGACCTCTCTTGTATCTCGGACAAAATCGAAATCAAGTCGGTTGCCACATCGGAAGGAGCAGAATTGATTTTTAAATGTACAGGTGGGTTCGCGCAAGCCGAAGTACGCCGCGCAGAATCAGACGGTGGCATGGAGTATGTCATCAAGCAGGAGAGCAGCAAAATTATCCAGGGCGAATTCTCTCTTAAAAATTTAGGATACTTCATCAAGTGTACGAATTTGTGTACTCAGATTGAGATGTATCTTGAAAACGACCTGCCGCTTGTTGTCAAGTATAATGTGGCGTCACTCGGTGAAATAAAATTGTGTCTTGCACCGCTCCCCCCTTCCTAGTTTGTTTATCGAATCATTGCTATCATTGCTATCTTTGCTACCCAATTATATTATATATGTGTATATTATATAATGTCGATGTTTGATTCGGCAGTTGATGATATGACAGACAAAGAACTCGCGGACATTAAAAACAAAGTGAAGTGTTATGATGGACCCATAACCGGAAATATCAAGTGTATCATTATGTCCATTTTCCTTGCCTTAGCATATTGGTTTGCGCCGCGTAGAAATAAATATGTTTTGCTTTTCATTTTATACACCACATACTTATTGATCGCTTATTACGATTTTTTTTATGATTGTCGGCGTGGCCAATTTGGACCCACCTATCTCAAATCATACTATGAATGGGCGAAACCGAGGAACAGCAAACAAAATATAATCTATTCGAATCTTTGCCCTGAAAAGAAACGAGTCATTTTGATTGTTGATGTTGTTGTTTTCGCAGTTATTCTCGGGGTGACTCCTTGGTTCTTACGTTGGAATCCAAAATAAACAAGATAAATGAGCGATATTATACGTACAAATTTGCAATATACAACTTGTACGTATTACATTAATATTGTGTTACATTAATATTGTGTTACATTAATATTGTGGTGTATGTTTCTTGAATAAACATCCCTGAGGGACGATTCCTGCAACTTCCGTAATCTTTTGCGGATTTTGAAAGTCACAATTACCAAGCCATATTTTGATAATGCAAAAGTTTTTTTTTGGAGAGATGGTAATTCCGTTTATAGAAGCACACAGTTTAGACTCCGCAGTGAGAGTCTCGCCAATCAAAGAATATGACGCGTGTTTCCATGTAGTAATGATGTTTTTGTTTCCTACCTTATAGGAAAAACAACCGCCTCCACGGTTTTTTTCGTCTTCCCACGTAGGCTGTATCCCTTCTCGCATCAAAAAGAGCATACAGTTCTTAATCATTTTATCAGGAAGCGTTTCGTATAAGACGAGCGCCTGTTCTACCGTGGTAAACGTCATAATCTTTTTGTAACTTTTCACGGTCCAGTCTGTATCATGCGGCAAGTGAGCCCATAGAGTCCAATTGTCGTGAAGTGTGTGATACTTTTTTTCATTAGACGAAGCGGTTTCTTCTGGTACTGATACGGAATTATCCAACTCCATATTATATAATCCTTTTTTTTCTTAAATAGTTTGATGTTATTGATTCTTTGATGTTATTGTTTTGCTCCAATTTGTCCTACCCCCAAAACACCAAGATAAGATGTTTCCTTCGGGGAGTAGCTTATTTTTGTCTAAGAGTTGTTTATCAAACATTTCGTTGATATTCTTTTCGGGTTCAACTTCCCACTCACCAGCATCATCCGTATTGTTTTCGGCACAGAGTTCTGGTTCATTCATCTTCTCAGTTTCCTCTTTGCACGAAATGTTTGGTCTGATGATATTGAATCCATCATTGGTTATTTGAACGTATTCGGGTTCTTTGATATTGTGCGACGAAATGTCGTTATCAAAGAAGCTAATTTCGTAGTGCTGATTGTCCGCCATTTCAAACCCATAAAAGCGGTTGAGCCAATACTTGATGAAAATTCGGTCGAACAAAATATTTCCGACAATGTAATAGTTTTCAGAACCGAAAAATACCGATTCTGTCTTGAGAATTGTTTCGCCATCCTTGATGTTGATGCGAATGCCCATAAAGCTCACGCCAGACACCTCGAAGTAATCTGTCACCTCTTCAACAAGCGCATTACGAATCACGTGGACTTTTTGTTTGTTTAGATTGGGTTCTCCAACAGAATACTCTAACAAAACCATATCATAATCGTTTTCTTTTTCGACATCGTTTAGTCTCTCGAGTGGTATTTTTTGTAATACGTTTCCATCTTTGATTAATAGCACATTACGATTGCTTGTCTTTCCCAAAATGTTGTAAATTGTTCCCGTAATTTTACGCGCACGTCGTTCGCAAAAGGTATATGATTTTGTCATAATCCAACATAACTTTAGAGCAAAATATTCAATTTCGGGCGCAAAATGCGTAAAAACATTATTAATACGCACGTAAATCCAGATAAGAAAAACCGGGACTCCTGCACATACTAGTGTGATTATACTTCCTGGACTCACAAACATCGCCATACTGATATAAATGATAACGCAGATATTTTTTAAACCATTATCATTTATTAATTTACACCTCTCCACCTGTCGCGTGGACCAGACATTTACGCTTTGCAGCGTCGTTTCAAGGCGGTATAAACCCGTGCCTCTAGAACTCCATCTTGGCGCAGTCGTTACAATTACCTAATATGGCCTCGCAATATCGTGCCGACACCGCTTCCTCCGACACCGCTCCCTGGGCATCGACAACCACGGCAAGATTCAGCCCCCGGTTGCCCGATGTACCCTCAATAACACGATCTGTACCATCAATAACACCATTAACACATTTTTTACAATCACTTGCTATCTCCTCGCAAAAGCGGGCGTTGAACGCATCTACCTCAGCACCAGCACCAGCAGCATGAGCACCAGCAGCACCAGCACCAGCACCAGCACCAGCACCAGCAGCATGAGCACCAGCAGCACCAGCACCAGCACCAGCACCAGCATCGGCAGCACCAGCATCGGCAGCAGCACCAGCATCGGCAGCACCAGCATCGGCAGCAGCACCAGATTCTGTGTTCATCGCATTTTTATACGCAAAGGAAAGTGAATCTGTAACAGCGTGTACATGTTCATTTGGGTCGATTGTGTAGCTTGAAGAGGCATTTCCTGGATCACATTTTTTGGACTTGCATTCACTGAACTCAATAGCGGGTTCCGGCTCTTCACCAGACCCAGAGCGAAGTAAATTAATCTTATCTATGTCAGTCATCTTCTTATCTTGGTCACCATCCGGCCTTTTAAGCACCATCAAAAGAATTTGTGATAAAAGCGTCATTGTAATAAATGGTATGAATACGATGAACCACGATATGACACCTAAACCTCGCTCACATAGGATATTGAGAATAGTTGTGAATACTATCATTATACAAAATTTACTCAGCGCATCATCATACGAACTTTTAATAATATCAATCAAAATATGTATGAATGAAAATGCCACATAAATGATAGCCGGCGAACATACATTCTCAAGAGCCATATATTATATATGAATATTAAAGTTTATATTAATAGATCACTGCCTCTCCGTTTTGAAACTCGCCGACTTTATTGCCGATATCCTCATCCTCCATTATTTTGTATATATCACCGTTTTCATCGTCATTTGTGTAATAGTCGGTTCCATCGAGTTCGACAATGTAAACTTCCTCATCTTGTTCTTCGTCTTCATTGTCATCTTGCTTAGAAAGTTCCGTTTCACTCTTCTTCTCCTCGACCTCTTCTTCATCGACCTCGACCTCTTCTTCATCGACCTCGACCTCCTCCTCCTCCTCGACCTCCTCTTCCTTGTCATCTTCCGCTTCCTCTTCCTCCTCGACCTCGACCTCTTCCTCCTCCTCCTCGACCTCCTCTTCCTCTTCCTCTTCCTCATCTACCTCTACCTCTACCTCTTCCTCTTCCTCTTCCTCTACCTCTACCTCTACCTCTACCTCTTCCTCTTCCTCTTCCTCCTCCTCCTCCTCCTCCTCGACCTCTACCTCTTCCTCTACCTCTTCTTCCTCCTCCTCGACCTCTACCTCTTCTTCCTCCTCCTGTTCCTCCTCCTGTTCCTCCTCCTGTTCATTTTCCATACTCATTTCATTTTTATTGAGATTATCTAGAAGAGAATGTGTTGAGTTCGTAGTGGAAAGATGTGCCTCCGCGTATATCTCTTCTACAAAGTTATCGGGCAATTCGTCGGAAGCACTTTTCTCGCTGACGGTAAGTTTGATAGGGGTTGGAAACATTGCCTTTTGTTCCGCAATTTTGATTCGTAGTCTAGCATTCTCTAATTTGAGGTCAGCATTTTCAGAGAGAATGCGTTGGTAATCTGGAAGCTGTTTCATAATTGTTTCTACTGTATCTACTTGCTGACGGCTTCTCACCATATTATCAACAAATGGACTCAGAGCCATTTTGATACAATCGTTCAATGTATTGACAATCGTATCTAATTCTTTGGTTGACTCCGAATAACTCATCATTCTTAATATCACAGATTTATCGTTTAATATCATTTAAAAAATACTATATATCCTTCATATAAATGGAGACGGAAAAAGGAAATGAAAAAATCACACAAGCACCCTTGACTGGAAAAGAACAAGTAACCAAGATGAAACTTTACAAAGAAATGATGAAAAAACGTGAAGAAGAGAGAAAACAGGAACTAGTTGAAGTGGTGATGAGGCAAACCGATTACGACGAAGAATTGGCAAGGACAAAACTGGAAGGGAATAAGTATGACGTTTCGGAAACAATACGCGAATACATGAAACCCGATAAAGCACCCGCGAATGACGAAAGCAAAACGGAAACTACAAAGAGTAAGAATCAAATGATATACGGCGAGTTTAGAAAACTGCTTGACGAGGCCGCAACAAATCATCGGAAAGAAAAAGAAAATGAAGAAAGGCGCATTCAATACATGCAAATGCTTCAGCAGAAACGCGATGCTGCAATGAAAACGATGAAAAAAAACATAGAATAAGTATCGTTGGCACTGGTATTTGTAATTACTTGAAATTGAAATTTTCGCTCATTATTTCATTTTTGGATAAAGCGGTCTTTCGTTTTACTTTGAACTTGCTCGTAGAAGGCATCATTTTCGTATTGAAATTCAGGTCATCATTATCTTCATGGAGTTCAGGCAAAACTCTTACAAGCGGTTTATCTACCACCAAGAGAAGGCGCTCATTTTTCAATAAGCGGCGATATTCTTGGATCGTCAAATTTCCATAAAACTTATCTAATGTGTAGTGTGGATTTGGAGCGGGTTTGATATTCCGCTCATAATCATATATCTTGCAATAAATATGGTTCAACATGTGATATCTCTCAAAGAGAATGGCTGAATCTACATCCTCGTTGAATAAATGCGCGGTTGCGCATTCAGGGCTACAGAAACATCCGTAACACTGATACGAACCATTTAGTTCCAGTTTAGGTATGTATATCGGTGGATTATCAAAATCACAAGTGCACCAAAAACACGCGGAACGCTTTTCTGATATGTTATTCGTGTGGAGTTTTACCGCGAGCGTTCGAAGTTTCTTCCATATATTTTTTGTGTCATCATTTGCTGTTATATTATCCATATTATCCATATTATCATCTTTATCATTGTCTCCTTGATGCCTGGCATTTTCTAAGTTATCGTCCTTGATTGTAAGCATATTTAAATCGTGGGTTTTGGTTTGATAGAACTGAAATGATTCAACGTTTTCAATGTCTGGATTATATGAGATTGAAGAAATCATTTTGTTCGTTTCAAGATCCGAAAGAGAGCACTTCAGATGAAGAATGATATTGGGCGTTGGCACACGAATCCCTTTTTGTGAGTCGACAATGTGAATGATCTTGCCACCCTTCGGCTTGCGACCACGCTTCTTCGGGACTTTTGGCTCTTTCGGTGCGCTGTCTTTTGGCGCGTTGTCCTTCTCCACATTGTTATCTGTATCTGTTTTGACCTTTGCCTTGCGTCCTCGCTTCTTAGGCGCACTTACCTGTTCTGTCATTTTCAAATATTGGCGGGTTTAATTTAAATCATTTTGATAAATAGTATTTCCATTTATCAAAAAAAAAATCCTGATTCCTTGAACTATCATCATTTTCACTTCTCAAAGTGAACGTTTTTCGCGTAGTAGCATTTTCGACATAAGGGCACATATTGTTCGGTTCCAATCAACTCTTGCGCACTTTCAATGGAATAACGGTGACTGAATATGGCATATTTATCTTTACAACATCCACATATAGAATGCAGTTTGGTTACCTTGTCGCAAAATGGTATTAATGATAGCAATTCCCCGAAAGGTTCCCGTTTGAAATCACCATCTAAACCACAAATATATACTTGTTTATCGTACACTTCAACTGCGGTTCTTACCCATTCCACAATATCTTTGAAAAATTGCCCCTCGTTGATTAATATCACCTGGGCTTCTTTGAAAACTTGTTCGATGCTGCCATCTACGATGTCCGCAATTTCGCGCAGTTCCACACAAGTGTGGCACGGGACATTTACAAGGTCGTGAGTGCAAATCGTATTTGTAGAGTATCGCGTATCGTGTGCGTAGTTTATGGCCAAAACTGGGATTTCACAAAACGTATATTGTTTGTGGAGTTTCACTAATTCGGATGTCTTCCCTGACCACATTGGTCCGATAAATAACTCCAAATATCCTGTGCTCTTCGGCGTGCTATTGCTCAGCATGCTATTGCTCAGCGTGCTATTGCTCAGCGTGCTATTGCTCAGCGTGCTATTGCTCAGCGTGCTATTGCTCAGCGTGCTATTGCTCAGCGTGTCATTGCTCAGCGTGTCATTGCTCAGCGCGATGTTAGTATTGTTCATATCTTGTATACCGAACAAATAACCATTTAATTCATTTCAAT
>MDTF01008740.1_pt1 | contig 18216 bp, 16 predicted proteins | sample 811191 | NCBI WGS metagenome assembly MDTF01 (sample SAMN05326649, study PRJNA326480) | marine metagenome | isolation source: seawater | place: Southern Ocean | collected 2011 | reverse complement strand
CTAACCAATTATTAAAAAAATTGCCATTTGGTACAATGGGCCATGTTGTGATTAGGATACCTGCTAGTAAACATACTTGGTAGTCTGTTAAATATCTTTTTTGTTTTAAGGTAATAGACTTTAACTGTCTATAAATGCAATATAAAACATAACAAAATACACTAACTAAAAAACTAAAGCCTATAATCCCTGTTTCAGCTAATAATTGTATATAAAAATTGTGCGGATGAGTATTGCAAGGCCACTTACCAACCGCATATTTTGGATCTGAACATTTTAGTCTGTACATTTTAGGTCCATGACCTAAAATTGGTTTAGATTTAAACATGCTAAATGCAGTTCTTATGTGGCTATCATGAACGGGAGTAAAGATTGTCGGTTCATTTGAACTTTTTATTAAACCCATATTTGTAGCTGGAATTAGGAACATTCTTTTAGAAAATTGTGATGAGTGCAAACTTAAGGCTATAATACAAATGGTAGCTATTACAAATGTGACTAATCTAAATTTTTGATACTCTTTAATTAAAACAATAATAAATATAGTCGATAAATTTAAAAAAAAGAATGCACTTCTTTCGCCCGATAAGTAAATTAAGATATCAATACAAATAAATAAAACTCCAATAAAATAAACTTCAAATCGCTTTTTTTTTTTAATTAAAAATAAAGCAAAGAATAGAGGAAACAATCTTGACAAATAAGATCCCATAATTAATTCGCTACCAAAAAAAGACGAAATACGCATATAGGCTGCTTCCATTCCAAAAATGTTTACTCCATTAAAAAATTGATAGTAACCATCAATAGTTAAAGCTAAAAAACAAATAGCCATGGCGTGGTAGAAATAATCTAAAAGACTTTTATCTTTATCAATTAAATACCAAACAAAACAACTAAAAACTCCAAACCTAAAATAAAAAATTGAACTCTTCAAACTAAGCAAAGCATTTTCTGCAAGTAAGCTAGAAATTATAGAAACGATGCAAAATAAAGAAAATATAATAAATGGCTTGTTATTAAAATAATAAAAATTTTTTTTTTGAATTACAATGTATAAAAAATATAAGCTTAAAGTGCTTATAATTAAATCAGGGAAAAAAGGACCCCAAATTAAAAAAGGAATAATTGATGAAACTAATAAATTAATTGTATTTATTTTTGAATATTTTAAAATAATCATGAAAGGTTCTTTAATAAAAATTATATCTATATAAGATTTATACTTTATTAATTTTATTCATATTTTGTAAGCTTATCTGTTCTTCATAAAGATGATCAATAATTTCTGCATTAGATTTATATGAGGAAACTAGCTTTTCTAACATATTTTTTACCTCCACTACCTTATTTTCATTTAGTAAACTTGATAAAATATCTAAATCAACTTTTAATTGATTAAAGGGAATATGAGGGTCTTGTGCTTTTTTAATCTTTTTGTGGTTTGTTTCTTGAGGATTATTTCCAATTAATAACTCCTCATATAATTTTTCTCCTGGTCTAAGACCTATTTCTTTAATTTCTATATCACCTTCTAAATTTTTATCATCTTTGACAGTTAAGCCTGAAATTTTAATCATTTTATAAATTAAATCTTTAATTTTTATACTTTTTCCCATATCAAGCACAAATACTTCACAACCTTCACTCATAGCTCCTGCTTGAATTACAAGTTGAGAAGCTTCTTTAATCGTCATAAAATAGCGTGTTACCTCAGAGTGTGTTAGTGTAACTGGTCCACCCTCTTTTATTTGTTTTTTAAATTTAGGTATAACAGAACCTGAGGATTGTAATACATTTCCGAATCTCACAATAGAAAACTTTATTTTTTTATTTTTTACATCATCATAAAGAGATTGAATGCAAACTTCTGCAAGCCTTTTGGAAGCTCCCATTACATTGGTTGGTCTTACAGCCTTATCACTAGAAACAAATACAAAATTCGAAACCCCTTGACGTATTACAGATTGAGCAACTGTAAAAGTTGCAAAAACATTATTTTTAACTCCTTCACAAATATTTTCTTCTACAAGAGGTACATGTTTATAAGCAGCAGAATGATAAACAGTATCAACTTTAAAAGTTTTAAAAATTTCATCTACTCTTGACTGATTTTGAACATTAATAAGTAAAGGGATAATTTTTAGATTACTATTTAAATTTTTTAATTCTTCATAAATTTTATAAAGTACGAATTCATTTAATTCTAAAAGTAATAATTTTTTAGGACTCATCTTTATGATTTGACGACATAACTCAGAACCAATTGAGCCCCCAGCACCTGTTACAAGCACTACTTGAGAATTAATATTTTTGGATAATAAATCGTAATTTGGTGAAATTTCTGCACGGTTTAGTAGGTCAATAATATCTATATCTCTAATATCGGATATGGATACCCTTTCAGAGACAATATCTTCAATACTTGGAAGAGTTTTAACAATTACTTTATAATTGTTTAATCTTTGAATAATTTTACTTTTTGTGCTTCGACTAATCGATGGCATCGCAAGAAGAACTAAGCTTACACTTTTGGATTCGATTAAGTGTTTTAATTTAGATATAGAGAAAATAGTTTGACTAAGCATTTTTTGATTATGCAATCGAAAGTCATCATCTAAAAAACCAACTACACTCAATTCAGTGTTTTTTTCTAAACTACTTAATAACTGTCGGCCTGCATCTCCAGCTCCATAAATCAATATTTTTTTTTTATCTCTGAACTTATTTTTAAGGGAATAATCAATACTAAATAAATATTTAATAAATAACCTTGAACTTGTAATAAAGAAAAATAATAAAAGTGGCTGGATAATACCAATAGATCTTGGAGTACCTTGAATTCCATAAATGCCAATAGTTAAGAAATATAAAAATCCATAAACTAATAAAGATACCGATGTTGCCACGGTAATGGATAGGTTTGTATATCGAAAAAAAGCTTTATATAAACCCATTAAACTAAATATCGGTATAGCCAAAAATGGCGAAAGCAATAATGCAAATAAATTTATATCGTTAATTGTAATAAATTTTTCAAGACGCAAGTAAAATGCTAGCCAAGTGCATAAAATACACAATCCAAAATCTAAAATAATAGCTATTATCCTTTTTATATAGCGCGGAATAGAGGTTGTAGTCTTTATAATATTAATAGACATAGTAACTTTTTATTAAAATTTTTATCATTTTCTTTAATATAGCTATAAACACAATAATTAAGAAGCTAAAATGCTGTAAACAAAACGCCGTAACTTAAGATCTTAATTTAATGACTAAATAAATCGTTTTCAAAATATAATAAAAGTAATTAAATAAATTATTTTTCTTAATCATTTTTAATTCTGTTTTTGCAAGAATTATGGGGGTTTCCATGGTTATGCCTGATATCTGTGCAAGTCCTGTGATTCCTGGTTTAACTTTAAATATTCCTCTTTTTTTTCGTTCATTAATCAATTTTCTCTGTTTTAATAAACATGGACGAGGTCCAACCAGACTCATATCTCCCATTAATACATTATATAACTGTGGAATTTCATCCAATTTAGTTCGACGCAAAAAAAGTCCGAAATGAGATGTGTTTTTATGATTAACCAAGTGAGTTGGAACTGATAACGTATCTATAGGCATACTTCGAAATTTTAATAAAGTGAAGGTTCGCTGAAATAAACCAAGGCGAGATTGTTTAAAAAAAGGTGAGCCATTATCAAACCAACCTACAATCCATAATAAAATTAATACAGGAGATAAAAAAAATAATCCTAATAAAGAAAAAAATAAATCAAAAGTACGTATCATACATCTTACACCATATTATTTAATTATTTTAGAAATAAATTTTTATTCAAGAGTTATTGGATATTATCAAATATATTCTTTTCCAACAAGAAAAGATAAAATTAAAGCAAAAATAATAATTAGAAAAAAAATAGCTATAATTGTTGCTAATTCTTCATTCTGCATGGGTCTTCTTTAATGACGAATTTTGAAAGAAGGGCAATATTAATTTTTTTATAATAAGCGGTTTGTGAGACAATAGTTTGCTTTGTCATTTGCAATAGCCAAAAAAATAAGGAAATTTTAATAAAAAAAATATTATAGGATTTTATGATTATTTGCTAATTGATGAAGTACAAAGAGTTAACTATAGAAGAAAAATTGTAAATTATGTCAGGAAATAAAGATAAGATATAATTTAAAATTATTAACTTTTTAAATTAGATATAACCATCTGTCTTATGCCTTGCTCTACACTTACACGCGGTGTCCAATCTAATATCTCTCGAGTATAAAGACTATCTACCTTTAAAGATCCAACTAGACGATCTATTTCATTCTGTCGTTTTAGAATAAAACCAGCAAATTTAAGTAAAGAAACTGGTATTGGTAACAATCGTAATGAACATTCCATAGAAGATGCCATATGACGCAATAAATCTGGGGTAGACAAATCCTCACCATCAGAAAGCAAAAAAGTTTTTCCAGCCGCTTTTGGATGATCAATACAGCGAATTATTACATCAATTAAATTATCCAATCCAATCATAGAACGTTGATTTTTAATCATCCCAAAAGGCAATGGCATACCAGAACGCACTAATTTTAGTAGTCGATTTAAATTACCCTTTACCCCTTCTCCGTAAACTAGAGGTAAACGTAACACAATTACTTCTAGACCAGTTTTAACTGAAACTTCCCACAACGCTTTCTCGGCTTCCAGCTTAGATACCCCGTATGAATTTTCGGGCGCTGGCTTATCTTTATATGTAAATATCTTTTTTTTATCCTTACTGAGACTTAAATTATAGAGTGATTCATTGGTATTTTCTCCATTCACCTTCACGGAACTTAAAAATATCATACGCTTAACACCAGCTGCCGCTGCTTGCATTGCTAATCTTTTTGTGGCTTCAACATTTGCTAAACGATAAGCTTCCAGTGAGTCAGTATTAGGTTCGTTCATTACGTGTGCCCTACCAGCACAATGAATAACACAATCAAAATTAGCTAATAAACTTTTCCAATTTATTTCAAAATTAATATCACCAACAGCAGTATACTCAGCATCTGCTACTGCAGAAAAAGAATTTAGAGAGCGTACAGCACCATGAACTGATTTGTTTACAGCAACCAAGGCTTGACAAACAGATTGGCCAATAAATCCATAGGCTCCAGTAACAAAAATTTTATTCATTTATTTTATTTTTTAAAAAATTGTTTACTACGAGAAATTATTTTACATATAAAAAAAATTATTTTGTTTACTGGCAAACCGTTTTTGCTAAATGCATTAATAATTTCCTGATTCTGTAACCATATATTTTTTAAATTTTTATTCGTAGTACCACCTGTGCGCATTTTAACCCAAATTTCAGGTATATGAAAAGATTTAATTTTATATACCTCAAGAAAACGCATCATTAAATCAACATCTGCTGCAATACGATAGCTAAGATCAAAACTACCGAAGCGTTCAAATATAGAGCGGCGTACAAAAAATGTCGGATGAGGTGGACACCATCCCTTCGAGAATGAGCCTGGAATAAATTTACCAGATTTAAAATAACGAATAGTTTGAGAGGTATTCACTTTGTCTACATAAATTAGATCTGCATAACAGGCGTCTAACAAAGGATCATTTTCAAATATTCTAGCAACTTTTGCTAGAACTTCATTGTTTACATAATAATCATCAGAGTTTAAAAAACCAACTATATCACCTTTTGAAAGCTTAATACCTTTGTTCATTGCATAATAGATTCCATTATCTGGCTCACTAACTAATATTGCAATCTTATTTTTTTTTGCCTTTAATAAAGTCAAGGTATCATCAGTGCTTGCTCCATCAATCACAATATGCTCTACAGCATCATGTGATTGAGCTTCAACTGATTTTATACAATCGTTCAAAACTGGGGCTTGATTGTAAGTTACAGTTATAACAGATATCTTCAAAAATTATTTTTCCTTTCAATTATATTTTACTTTATGCTTTTATTTAAAATAAAAAATTTTTTGGTTGTAAAATTATTGCTCGATAAGCCTCAGAATGGAGTTGAGCACATATTTTTAAATCAAGCTTACTTTTAACAACTACTCTTGCAGATTTTCCAAAGTTACGTCTTACCTCAGGTCTTTCTATTAATTTTGCTATCCTATCTGCCAAACTGTCAGCATCTGCTTTTTTAACAATATAACCGTTCATACCATCTTGAATAAATTTTTTAACATCACCAACATCTGTCGATACAATTGCTTTTTCCATAGACATTGCCTCCCATACTGACAGAGGTGATGCTTCATTATCGGAACTACACACGTAAATATCCATGACTTTGAGCAAAGGTCTTACATCTTTTTTAGAATCAATAAAATAAACATTCTTGATGCCCTTAACTTTGATTATATTAAGTAAATATTTAAAGTATTTTATTTGACTTTTATAAACAGGACCAACAATAAGAAAAATAATATCATTTGAATAATTTGATAATTTTTTAACTGCTTTTAAAAAAGTAGTATGACCTTTTGTACGATTAACATTGCCAACTGTACCAATAATAATTTTTTCTCCTAGCACAATTTTTTTTGGCAAATCCTTAGATTTATATTGTATTTCAGGATCGAATAATTTCACGTCTACTGGTGATTGAATTAAAAAATTTTTTCTTCCGGCTGGAATTAATTTACTATAATATTTTTTAGTAGATTCAGAGGCAAATATAAAACCATTTGCCAAAGGGCTTATAAAAGAGAAGATACTGCGGATTAAATTAGGAGCATAGGTATCATTTAAGTGCCAAATGACTTTGATATTAGCTAATCTTGCAGCAATAACACCTTTGAATTGCCAACATCCTCCACTAACGTGAACAAGATCAAAATGTTTTTTTTTTAAAGTCCAAGATAATATTAGAATTTCAAAAGGAAATAGAGCTAAGTACCTAATTATATTCACCCAATTATTTGTCATCGTTGTTAATGATAATGTTAAATATTTAATATTAAGTGTCTCACATTGTGATTGAAACTGTTTAGAATTTTTTTTGGGAAGGATAATACTTGTTTCAATTACTTTACTTAGTGCTGTAGCAACCATCATAATACGCTTGTGTGGGCCAGCCAATCTTCCATCTTCAATGATATTTGCAACTCGAATTTGAGGTGTAAGTCCTTCCATTAAAATCTAATTACCATTTAATTCCACGAAAAATTACATCTTTACGAATATTTTTACTATGATGTTCTACAATTTTAAAAATACCATTCACCACTTCGTCAGTTAAATAATGAGGCTCAACACCAATATCAACTAAACCTTGATAAACAGGATTATAATAGTGATCTTCCGACTCTATTCTTGGATTATCAATATGATCAATTTCCACTTTATGTTGACGTTCAATACCAATCCTGTGTATTTTTTTTGCTAGTTCATTCACAGAAAATGTTTCCATAATTTGATTAAAGATACGCAGTTCTCCAGACTTAGCTGGTAAAAGGGCAGATTTATAAACACACTGCAAGGTGTCTTTTATATTAAGATACCCTCGGGTTTGCCCACCTTTTCCATAAACTGTTAAAGGATGTCCCGCAACTGCTTGTGTAATAAATCGATTTATAATCGTTCCAAAAATTTCATCGTAGTTGAAAATTGTATTGAGGTTTTTATCAATTATAGTTTCTTCAGTTTCAATACCATAAACTGGTCCTTGCATTAAGTCGGTTACTCGTAAATTCCACATACGCACTCCAAACCAAAATAAATCTGTGTCCATAATTTTAGTTGTATGATATAGAGAGCCTGCTTGGCGTGGAAACAAAAATTTATCTTTTCGTTTCTTGTGTTCAATTTCAATCCAACCTTCTTCAATATCAATATTTGGAGTTCCATATTCACCCATCGTGCCTAACTTAATTATGTGAGTATCACGAGAGTAATCTCGCAAAGCCCACATTAAATTATTCGTAACACGCAAGTTATTTACCAGGGTAATGTCAGCATACTTATAATTGATCAATGAATAAGGTGCTGAAGGCTGCTCCGCATAATGTATGACTATTTCTGGGATTCCCATAAATTTATTATTCAAAGACCAATCATACTTGATATTTCCATTAAACAGCCCTCGTGCAACCTCTGGTTCGGTTAAATCACCAATAACTACCTTTATTTCTTTTCCAGTTTTTTCATGCCAGATCTTGGCACGTTCTAATAAATTTGGAACAGGATAAAGCATTCCAGTATCTAATTCTTTACAAGCATTACGTCGAAAATAATTATCAACAACAGTTACTTCATGGCCACGAATTGAAAAATACATTGCAGTCGGCCATCCAAGATAACCGTCACCACCTAAAATTAAAACATGACTCAAGATTTTTGTTCCTTATCACCTGGCCAATAACGTTTAGCAATAGATTGCTCTGGTTTTTGAAGAAGATTTTGCTGAACTAACATTTCTTTAATTCTCTTAAGACTAATTGGCTTTTCTTCTTCCGAAACATAAGCTTTTTTAATTTTAGAAGAGATAATATCTTTATAGTCATATGCTATATCATTATAAATACCTCTAAAAGCTGGAAGTACACTGAAATAATCATTTAGTTCTATAGTTCGTCTAACTTCTTCAGTACTCATCAACTCCTCATAAAGTTTTTCACCTGGTTTAACTCCAATTTCTGTTATTTTAATTTCTTTCTCATTAAACCCATACTTTGGGGACAATATCTCAATCATAGCTTGGGCTAGATCTGGGATACGTACTATAGGCATTTTTGTAATAAAAACTTCTCCACCTTGAGCCTTAAGGGCGCTATCGATAACTAGACGAACCGCTTCCTCAACACTCATAACAAATCTTGTCATATCTTTATCTGTCAATGTGACTGGGCCACCTTTTATAATTTGATTATGAAAAACTGAAACAACAGAACCGCTGGAACCAAGCACATTACCAAATCGTGTAGAGGCAAAAATTGGCCCATTTCCACGTTTATTGCTATTTGCAGCAGTCATTAAGCGTTCACCCATTAGCTTAGAAGTTCCCATTACATTCGTTGGATTCACCGCCTTATCTGAACTTGTAAATATTACTTTTTCAACATTGTTTGACTTAGCAGCTGCAATAACATTCTGAATACCAATAATATTTGTCTCGACAGCCTGCTCTGGTGATCGTTCTGATAAAATAACATGTTTAAGTGCTGCAGCATGGAAAACAATATCCACACCACTAAACTTACGAACCAACTCATCTAAATGTCTTATATCAGCAACAAAAAATCTAGCATTAGTAAAATCAAGATATGCCTGATCAAGAAAAAATGTAGCGCTCTCATTGTTGTCAAGGCCAATTACCTCTTCAGGCGTGTATAAATTATCAGTGAGTAATTGTCGAATTAATTCACTGCCAACCGTACCACATGCACCTGTAACCAATATTCGCTTACCTTTAAAAATACCACTCATTTTACAACTCCATTATCTAAATTATTAAGGAAATAAGAAACAGTTCTAGATAGTCCTTCATTAAGTTGAACTTTAGACTGCCAACCCAAACGTTCTTGGGCCTTACTTGTATCTGAGTAATTTCTCATTACATCTCCTAGTCGAGTCGAAACGTTCTTCAATGAAATATTTTTGATACCTTGATGCTTTAGTTCTGTAACTAGTGTCTCTGTCATTTCACTAATAGTTGTCTCACTACTACTTGCAATTTGAAAGATTTCTCCACCAATATTATGTGAAGTTACAGATAAAATTATTGCATCTATTAAGTCATCTATATATATAAAATCACGTGTTTGCATTCCATTTCCATAAACCTCTAACGTCTCACCATCCAGTGCTTTTCGGATAAACTTAGCAACTACACTGGATTTATGAATTGATCCTGGCCCATAAACATTTCCAAAACGTAGTATAACCGTATCAATATCAAATGTGTTTTTATAAGCCGAACAATATCCTTCACCTGCCAATTTACTTGCGCCGTAAGGTGAAACGGGGTGAGGGGGTAATTCCTCATGAATAGGTGGTTCAACTTCACCTATAGGTGCACCACTAGAAGCAAAGATAAATTTTAGAACATTGTTAACCCGAGAAGCTTCTAAAAAATTAAAAGTACCAACTACGTTAGCCAGCATGTCAATTCGAGGGTTTTCAACAGAAGGACCAACACCAGTATTCGCAGCAAAATGAACAATAAAATCACAACCTTTTGATACCTTGATCGCCAAATCAGCATCAAGAATATCACCAATAATTAATTCAACTCCTTCTGGTGAGCCTAAAAGCTTCGATGAGTCTATCTCTCGGAAATTACAAACATGATTTAAATCATTACGAGTACCAGTAGATAAATTATCAATTACTCTAATATTCACCGATCCTTCCTCTAAAAGTCTTTTTATTAAAGATACTCCTAAAAATCCACAACCACCTGTTATTAAAAAATTTTTCATAAACTTTATTTAGTTTAGGTTATTATTGGTATTAAATTAAAATTTTTTACCATCACTGCATTACATTTACAATATGCTAAAAAACTAACAACAACATAAGGTTTTAGATTGATGATATATATCAGCAGATAGTAAGAAAAAGCATTATAAACTCATCTAACTAATCATTTTATTGTTTTATCTGATTTACCCAAAATCTTAATATTATTTCTTGAGCTCACCATCATTCCAATCATAAATGTCAAAACAAAAGCACCTTGGGACAGTTTGAATGTCTCATGGAAAAGACCATAAATAAGAGCACCAATAAGACTAAAAAAAAGATCTCGGTGTGCAGAATACAAATATTTGAGAATACGAAATAAAAGAAACAAATAAGCACAAAAACCAAAAATACCAACTCGAAATATAACATCATTAAACTGACCATGTGCTGAACAACTTAAGTTATCATACATGATCCAACATCCAAGGAAACCTGAGCCAGTAAATGGGTTTAAAGCCAAAAATTTTAAAATATTCGCTACAAGTGCAAATCTAAATCCTTCAGATGATCCTGAATCATACAACCTGTTAATTAATTCTAGTACACCTTCCTTTGTGAAAAGAGAAAATATTCCGTAAAAAAAATAACCAAAAGCACGAGGAAAAGACAGTTGTAAAGTAATAACTATAACTATGAAAACAATTATAGGTAAAAAAAGAAACAAAGATTTACTTTTATTATAATAAATATTATTAAAAAAATAAAATATGAATGAACCCATTAATCCCATGATGCTTGCTCTTGAATAGGTTAATATTAAACCAACTATGATTAGAAAAATACATGCTATTTTTATGATATTAAGAATCTTTAGGCGCGGTTGATAAAAAAATGTTATCCAAAAAGCAAAAAGATAGATAAAACCATATCGCTGGCTACCAACAAGTGATTTTACATTCATAGTACCTTGATCTGTATAAAAAAAAAACCTGTTTATCTTGTAAAAGATTATACAAAATACAATTAAAATGATTGCGATCTTAAATGCTTCAATCATATCATGATCAATTTTTATCGTAACATAAGAAAAAATGGTCATGAATATAAAAAAACTGAACACTCTTCTATCCAAATATTTAAAATACTCGGACTGATATATAATACTCACTAAAAATATCAGAGAATAAAGTAAGATTATCATAACAATATATGCGTCTGGTATTTTGATGCTACGCTTTAATAATATTATGAAAATAGGAAATAAAATAAAACTATAGTTTGCAGAAACTCCTGAATTATTTAATGAAAATGAAAATGGGAATAAAAAAAACATAAAGAGAATAATAAAAAATAGTTTTTTGTTTTTTTTTTTATTAGATAGAAACTGAATAATATTCATTTTATAATCTCCCTATTTCATAATATTGAATATTGTCGATACAAAATATTAATTGATTAACTAGAGTTTGTGTCATGGATATATTGCAAGTACTTTTGCATTGAGACATAAATTAAATAATAATTTTTTATAGATTTTTTTTATACCATTGGTATGATTGAAGTACTTTAAACAGTGAGGCATCAGTTAAATCATAATTTTCTTTAAATAATACTTTTTTACCAGTGAAATTATTGTAAGTTATTGCTGGTAATATGCTACCCTCTCCTTCGGCAGTTATAGTGGTAATTTTTACGTATTTTGTGGCAATATCCAAAAAACTTTTTTGAAATTCTGGCATTACAGCAACTTCTCCCTTCCCTTTTTCATACCAATGAAGACTTCTGGATAATTTATGAGTGTAGTCGCATCCGATAAGAAAAATTTCCTTAAACCCCATATAAATTGCTAATGAAATTGCAGCTCGAAGACTTCCTGCAAAAATATTTACACCACTCAAATAACATTCCTCAAAAAATTTAGAATTAGGATCTTTAATATCTTGAAACAAATAATGTATGTTTGGATCCCACAATGAAGGATAATTTGATAAATTAGTAAAGAAAGTTACGTCTTGTCTTTTTTTTATAAGCTCTCTAAAAATTTTTTGCAGTGGGTTTTTAAAAAATCTTTCTCCAGTTAATTCTACAGTTGCGTCATCTCTATCCCAAAAATATGGGTAAAACATGAATGGCTCTATAAATAAACCATACTTTATATTTAATAGATTGGACTGCTTATGATAAAATATTTTATTTAAGGAAAACGCTGGTTTGTCTGAAAATGCAGACATATCAAAATATTTTATCGAAGAACCATCGCCAATTATATAACATGACTCACCATTATGACAGTTTTTAAGCTCTCCAAGACGACTTAGAATCGGATCCATGACTTTAAATAAAAGTTTTTTAAACATTGATAAATTAAGTTAAAATTTTATATCTGTTTCTTATAGCAGAACTTGTGTAATAAATATAAAAATTTTATAAATGCAATTTAAATATAATTATAGCAATCATAATTAGTGAGCGTATTTTTAAAGAATTATATCCATTTTTTAGTACAAAGAATAAATCTTTTTTTGCCTCATCATAATGAAAATTTGAATAATTGAAATAGCCTGATTTATATCTAAGATTAGCTTCTAACTTTAGTTGCTGTTGTGGATTTAATACTTCTACAAATTCGCTAACAGCATGCTGGCTGGGCTGAGACATGTCTTTACGAGAGATATTTTGATCATGTTTTAAATAAAACCCAAGACTATGGGGTAAATAAAAAAACTTGTCGGTCAACTGAGCAATTTTCAACCATGTATGGTAATCCTCTACAGCGACTAACTCTTTCCTTTCATCTAAACCTCCAATTTTATCTAGTAATTTTTTACGAACAACAACTGAAGAATTACTAATCGCATTGTTCCCAAGTAGTAAGTCAGTTAATATAGGCTTCTTTAGTTGACGATTTTTAGTTTTTTTTCGTTTAAATGATCCTGTTTTATTATATTTAATTTCCATATCATGATAAACTAGATCAACTTGATGATTAATATAATTAAAACATACCTCAAGTTTATTTTCCTTCCACCAATCATCAGAGTCCAGAAATGCAATCCACTCTCCTTTTGCAGCTCTAATTCCAACATTTCTAGATGCAGCAATCACCCCAATAATTTCAGTTTTTAAATATTTGATACGTGGATCAATAAAAAACTCCATTACTTCATCAGTATTGTCTGTAGACTGACTGTCTATGACAATTGCTTCCCAGTTAGAATAGCTTTGATCAACTAAAGATTTTAGCGCTCTCCCAAGAAAATGACCATGGTTATAGGTTGGTATAACTACTGAAACTCGAGGGGTAGTTCTAATGTTCAATATTCAAAACCCCACTATTGAACAGGCAGTTATTATCTCTGAATAACAAATAATGACAACTACTCATACTTATGTTTTTAGATCTTTGAAAATTGCTCCACTTATATGCATTATATTTCTTATAAAAAGATGTTCATAATTTTTATGATTTTATAGATCATAATAACTTTTATTTAAATAACATACATCAGCAAAAAACGTTAAATTATCAAATAAATTATTACCTGTTAAATAAACACCAACCATTCTAAAATCATTTGGTGCTATAAATTTTTCAATATCACTAAATGAAAAATATTTGTCATAGACATTATCAAACATGATTTCTGTTACAATTGCTTTTATTATATTGCTCTCTAAATTATATTTACTTCCTTGTAATACTTTATCTTCATAACCTTGAGTATCTATTTTTAATAAATCAATTTGATTAATTTTATTATCTAAACAATATTCATCTAAAGTAGAAATTTTAATTTTACGTGAACTTATAAAGTCACTAATTGTTGTGTTTTGCTCTTTTGACCTTACTTTGATCCACCTTGTATTATTATTAATTTTATTGAAAGAAGAAGATCCTGTACATGCTGTAATATTGAAATCTTTTTCTCCTGCTACTTCTCCTAGGGCATAATTATTTAAAAATACACTTTTGTCATTTTTAAATTTTTCAAACATAAAATCAAATTCTGATTTAATTGGTTCAAATGCATGAATTGTTGGATTTTTAAATATTTTTTTGTATTCCTCTATTGATTGACCTCTATTAGCCCCAACATCAAAAATTATTGGATTTTCATTAATTTTATCTTTCAGCAAATAGGAAAGGTTGCTATTTTTAAATAATTTATTTATTTTTTTTATGTCGTAACCTAGTTTATTAATGATATTTCTTATTATTTTTTTCATATATTTAAAAAGTGATTAACGCAGTCTTAAATGTAGATAGCATGTTTAGGTGTTAATTAAAACTTCTTACTTTTAAAACGAATAGTGAACAGTTTCTTTAAAGGTTAATTTTTTTTCTTTCATAATTTTATAGGTATTAATAATTTGAAATTTTGTCAAATTTTGGTTTAAATTCTAAATATGTATACATGTTGTCTTGAAATAGATCTGTTGCAACTTTAAAAAAATCTCTCATTTTAAAACTCCACATTTCTAAACCTGAATTATTTTTTGAATAGTTCAATTTTTTTTGTTTTTTTAAAATATCAAAAAAATGTTCATTTAATTTAATTTTTTTCTTTATGTTAATGTTATTAAAAAAAACACTTTGAAAAAAATTATCTTGATAAATTTTATTGTTATATTTGATGTTGTGTTTAAATAATTTATTATACCTATAAGGTACTCCAATTATTGTTTCAATATGATGTATTAAGGTTACTGCCTTTGAAGGATGTATGCCAATATTAACTTGCAAAAAATCTAAATCCAACATTTTTGACCACGGAGAGTTGTATCCATAAGCATGTTTCGAAACATTTTTTAAAATTTTTGAATTTTTACCCAAGCCACAGACTGACCAAAACGGGTGGATACTTCTTATAGATTTTTTATTTCGTATATATTCTGCAAATGGCCCCATTTTATCGCTTGGTGTGTTTTCTAAATCAAATGGAATTTTTGTATTACAAAGATTTAGTGTGGCTGTTGGGACAAAAATTGAATAATTATTACCCATAGTTTTTGTGAGACATTTGAAAATTAAATCAAGTTTTTTATTTTTTATTATTCTAATTTTAGAAATACTAGTCAGATTAGATGTAACAAAAACATTTTTACTTTTATTTATTTTAAGTTTTTTAAAACCTAATAAAAAATCTTTTTCCAAATCTTTAATATTCATATTTATATTTTATTTAAAAATTTTTTAGCTCCTAAATACAAATGTGGAGGTATAAATCTTTTACGTGATAAAGAAAAACTTTTATTTTTAGATATATTATCTAAATATTCATTAATAATCTTTTTAGCAAAAATTTTTTTATAATGACCATCTTCAGAAATATTTTTTAACTTAGTTTTTTTTATTTCTTTGGGTTGGTTAATATAATTTAAATCAATGTTAACTAAGCTTAAATTTATTTCATTCATCTTTAATTCTTTTTTCATGTAATGAATAGAAGACCAGTATATATTCTCAGTTTCTATCAAGGGAAATGGCGTATGTATGTATTTTTTATTGTGTTTAATTATGCTTCTATAAATTTCTGCTATTATTTGCCAATGTTCAAAATGATATGGTTCTGGGAACGGCCAGAGGCTATTATCCAAACAATAATCATAATGTCCATAATGGACATATTTTATAATTTTATTATTTTTATCTTCTGAAAGAATATCATCAATATTTTCCAAGCCTTTTTTTGTTTCAATTATTGGCACGATAGAAATATTGTTAATTTTTAAATTTGAAATTTGATAATAACAATCTTTTATTTGTTCATAATTTTCAACTTTTGGCAAAAATATTCCTTCAATTGAAGACTTTTTTTTTAACACCTCTGTAATAACCTCAATATCCTTTTCATAAAACTCACTTTTTTGAGAGTTAATTCTAACAAATGTTCTTGTATTTTCTAAAAAATTTCCACTTGAAAGATAGAGCAATCCTTCTCTAGATATTCTTTTTAAATTTTCGTTATTTTTGTGATCAAATAAATCTTGAGCACTATCTTCCATGTCTAATATTATTGAAATATTGTATTTTCTAAATTTTTTTAAAATAAGATTTATTGCTTTATATCTAACAAGACATATATACAAAAAAATGTTTGGATCTTTCATAAAAAAATTTGTTATTTAGAATATTTAGTTATAAGAAAAATTAATATTCTTTTTTTAAAGATTAAACAATAGTACTAATATTGCTGATAATTTAAAGTTAAATTTGAGCCATGAATAGAAATTGAATAGTTAATAAATCACAGAATGACTAAAAATAATTTTATTTAATATTTAAATTGTATATAAGATTTTAATGATACTTGGAATAATCCCAGCAAGACTTGAATCTACAAGACTACCAAACAAACCTCTACAATTAATAGATGGATTGCCACTCTTAGTGCATGTTTTAAAAAGAGCCCTAATGTCCAAAAAATTAGACAAAATTGTTGTATGTACTGACAGTACAAAAGTTGTAAATCTTGTGAATAAATACAATCAGGATGCTTACTTAACAAGTAAGAATATAAAAAATGGTACTGATAGAATATCAATATTTCTTGGAAAAAATAAAAATAAATTCAAGAATCTTAAACTAGTAGTTGATATTCAGTGTGATGAAATTTTTTTAAATCCAAAGTATTTAGATAAAGCTATAAATTTTCATTTGAAAAATTTGAATAAATATGATGCTGTTATTCCTCATACTTCAACTACTGAAAAGAATAATAAAAATTATGTAAAAATAGTTTCCAATCAAAATAATGAAATATTATATTTAACTAGAGCTGATGCACCACATTCATTTAGATCAAAACTTAAACCTTTTCAAAGACATCAAGATTTTGTTACTTTTAAACCAGATTTTATAAAAAAATTTAAAGATTTGAAGAATAGAAAATTAGAAAAGTATGAAGGAATTGAACTTTTAAGAGTTCTGGAGAATGGATACAATATTGGAACTTTAAAACTAAAAAATGATAGTTTTTCAATTAATACCAAAAAAGATTTAATAAAATCAATGTTATTGATTCAAAACGACAACTTAAGAAAATATTACTAATGAAAGATTTTAAAAAAAAATCTTTCTTAATGTTTGATTTAGATGGGGTTGTTTTTGATTCAAAAAAAAATATGGAGCTAGCGTGGAATGAAACTTCAAAAAAATTTCGATTAAATATTGCTTTTTCCTTATACTTTAAAAAAATAGGTATGCCATTTTTAAAAATTTTGGAATCTTTGGGTATAAAACCTAATAAAATAATTTATAAATACTTTAAAGAGGTGTCTTTAAAAAAGATAAATACAATCAAACCTTACAAAGATGTTCTTAATTTATTTAGATTTTTAAAAAAAAAAAAAATTAAATTTTCGATTGTTACATCAAAAGATTTTAAGAGATCAAAATTTTTATTGAAAAAATTTAAAATACAACCTAACTCTATCCATTGTCCTAGTATAAGATTTAGGGGAAAACCTTTTCCAGATCAATTGTTATATTCATTAAAAAAAAATAAAATAACAGCAAGCGATGCTTGTTTTATTGGTGATACAAAAATAGATTTTTTAGCAGCAAAAAGAGCTAATGTTACTTTTGTTTTTGCAAAATATGGATATGGCAAAAATAACAAACAATATAAAAATCAGATAACAAATATTAAACAGATAAAAAAATTTATAAATAGTTAATTTTTTTATTTTTTAAGAAACTCACGCCATAGGTTAAGCTCTTTATCAAAATACAAATAATTATTATCACTATCTATTAAAGT
>MDTF01012253.1_pt1 | contig 18240 bp, 20 predicted proteins | sample 811191 | NCBI WGS metagenome assembly MDTF01 (sample SAMN05326649, study PRJNA326480) | marine metagenome | isolation source: seawater | place: Southern Ocean | collected 2011 | reverse complement strand
TGCCATCTGAATCGATCATTGTTTCCAGCATATCGTCCACCAGGCGTCGTATCGAGTCATTCACCTCTTTTACCGGCTTTGCTTTGATGCGCAGTCGTGGATTTGGGTACTGAAGAATTTCTAGTTTAGCCATGAATTCATTATTCTGAGTGTAACTACATATGTTGATAAGGGTAGACCAATTAGTATACATGATCAGCACTAAAATGAAGATGGTAGCGCACTGAAAATCTATTGCGGGGACATTAATGACTTGGAAGAAATACGTGAAAGCAGCACGCAGGTGTATCCAGTGGAGGGGAGAAAATGCTTAGAGCATGTAAGTGACGCAGTTCACGAAAATAAAGGGTGATTAATGTTAACGTCTACGAGTCTGATCGACACACTCATTAACCCTCAAAGGCAGTAACTGTGAAGGCTGATCGAACCTTATTTGTATATTTTTTCCTTATTTCATCTTTGGCAATAGCGGTGGGACAAGATGTAAGTGCGGCTGAAGCAAAGGTTGAGTTAATAAAAGCGGCGGCACCCCAGCAATACTTTGTTGTAAAAGACGACACTTTGTGGGACATATCAGGTCAATTTCTGAAACACCCTTGGAAGTGGCCAGAAATTTGGAGTGAGAATCCCCAGATCAAAAACCCTCATCTGATTTATCCTGGGGATCTAATTACTCTTCAATTTGTGGGTGGCGAACCTCGCCTTGTCCTTGCCCGTAACGTTCAGCTTTTGCCTGAGATTAAATATCTACCACACGTGTCTGCTGTGGAGATGGTGCCTTTAGCCCTAGTTAGTAGATTTTTAACTGACAATCAATTTAGGTCATCTGCTGAAGTAGATGATGGGCCTTATATTCTGGCCGGAGCAGAGGAGCAAATATTGATCGGACCGAATGATGACTTCTATGTTGCTGGGTCGATTAAGGACACTGAATACGGCGTCTTTCGTAAAGGCTATACCTATCTAGACCCAATTACCGGCGAAGCTCTTGGCATGCAGCTGACGCATCTTGGGACGGCCGAACTGATTAGGCAAGATGGCGAGGTCGCGACTCTCAACGCCATATCGGCAAAACAGGCTTTCCGCCGGGGTGATAAGGTTCTTAATAGGGGAAAAAGCATTTTGCCAGCAAATATCTATCCTAAAGCGCCCACTCAAAAGATTAAAGGATACATTGTAGGCGTTGAGAACATGACGCTAAGTGCCGGGCAAATGGACATTATTGCTCTTAATCAGGGCAAGCGCTCTGGGGTAGAGGTTGGCGATATCTTAGATATTTTTAAAGCAGGGCGGGCAGTGCAAGACGGGCAAGGGGCTAAAAATCTTCAGTTACCGGATCGTCGTATTGGTCTTGTAGTTGTGTTCTCTATTTATGAAAAGATGGCCTATGCAATAGTAATGGAAGCGGCAAGTCCGGTTCAGGCCGGAGATCTATTGAAAACGCCAGGAGACTAATTTGTTCGATAGGGGTTAAATTTCAGTCCCTTGGGAGAAGGAGATTTTATAGAGTGACGGATCACAATGGGTTTAGCGAAACCGAATGCGCTTTGATTGCTCAATCGATAGAGGGGCTAACTGCCCGCATTCAGACCCAGTGTATTAAACAAACTAAATCTTATTTAGAGCTATTCACGGGAGATGTTGCGGACTATTCGTCCGATTTCAAGCCCATTATGGCGCTGTTTCAACAGCGATATTCTCGACGAGATTGGCGCTCAGAGATAGATCAAATTAGACAGTCTTTGCGGCAGGCTAAGGCAGTTGTTATATCGATTACTAGCCCAGATTACCCCGAGCAACTCAAATTCATCGGTGCCCCTCCGCCACTATTATATGTCATGGGTAATCTGAACAACCTGCATCTCCCGCAGATTGCCATTGTCGGTAGTAGGCGAATGACGCGCGTAGGTGGAACTAATGCTAGAGATTGGGCCAAGTTTTTGGCGGGGAGTGGCTTTGTTGTTACTAGCGGCTTAGCATTAGGTGTTGACGGGGCGGCTCATCAGGGCGCGCTGCAAGCTGTCAATGGGAAAACCATTGGCGTAATGGCAACTGGAATTGAATCCGTGTATCCCCCGAAACACCATAATTTGGCATGTCAAATAGTGGCGTCCGGCGGAACCTTAGTGACGGAATTTCATTTTGGCGGAAAGCCTCTCGCCAGACACTTTCCGCAGCGAAATCGTATTATTAGCGGATTAAGTTTAGGGGTCTTGGTCGTTGAGGCTGCGGTAAAGAGTGGTTCACTTATTACTGCCCGTTGTGCCATGGAGCAAAACCGTGAGGTTTTTGCTATTCCAGGCTCCATTCATAGCCCTCAGAGCAAAGGAAGCCACTTGCTGATTAAACAGGGGGCACATTTAGTGGAGACAGCGGCTGATATTGTCGCAGAGCTTGGCGGAGCATTAGCTGGAATGAAAAACAGTATTTCAGCAGCACAGGATCAGTCTTCGGTGATGGCCAAAATATTGACTGATGAGGAACAGCAGGTACTTGAAATCTTAGGATATGAGCTTATTGATTTGGATGGGCTCATGCGCTTTAGCCCCTGGTCAGTAGCAAAGTTATCACAGATTTTGGTCGCCCTTGAATTGAAAAACACGGTCGCAAATGATAATGGATTTTACCAGAGGTTAGTTTAGTGCGCAGGAGTACTTTAGTTTGCCAGAGCAGCTGGCTAGAGCCATAGCCATAGCCTTGTCATTGATCATAAGGCTACCACGGCATTAAAGCGTGTCAGTCGTGCCCGCGGATGTTATTCTCAGTTATCCAAGAAGGCTGCCTTTCAAGGATTAATCATGCGCAAACTGCCTGTACTATTTATCTTACTACTCTTTTCTCTCAATGCTCACGCCGTTCATGAATGCGGCTCTCCGCACCTGTCGATTACTTCGGACGGACATGCCGGCCACGGCTGTGAGAGCCTTAAAGAAACAGATTTCTTTTACGGGGATCCACGGGGAGACGCACCTGAGTTGTCAGTGCGCGGTCGTCACAAGGTAGGAGTTCGTACGCTGCAGCTAGTTAACCTAAACCAACTAGACATTCTTAGCTACAGCGAACAACAGACAAACCCGCGTTATGACCGAAAGTTAACGATTGAAGTCTGGTATCCCGCCAAACTTCAAGCAGATCAAAAGCAAATTACAACATACAGTGACGTACTCGGACACGGCGCAAATGATCCAGCACGACCGAATCTACCCTTCCGTTTTGGCGGTAGAGCGGCTCGTAATGCCGAAGCCGATGCCAGCAGTAAATCATTGCCCCTAGTGATAATTTCTCATGGTTATTCCGGATCTAGAGTGATCATGACCTGGCTGGCAGAAAACCTGGCATCAAAGGGCTATATCGTGGCCGCCATAGACCACACCGAATCAACCCACGCGGACGCAGAATCTATCAGCAGTACGATGATAAACAGACCTCGGGACATAAACTTTGTCATTAGTAGCATGGATGAGCTGAGCCAAAACTCTGGCTCGTTCCTGTTCGGGATGATCAACGCAGAGCTCACCGCGGTAGTCGGATACTCCATGGGCACATACGGCGCGCTAAGCGCCGCAGGTGTGGGTGCTAGCCAAGGAGCGGTAGACTATCCGGGAGGTGTCCCTGGTCGTCATCTGGCAAGCCTGCAGGCGGGAGACCCAAGGTTCGAGGCGATGCTCGATAAGCGGATCAAAGTGATAGTTGCATTCGCACCTTACGCCCCCGCTGGGTACTGGAGCGCAGTAGGCATAAAAAATCTAAAGGTACCCAGCCTTTTTATCGTTGGTTCTCAGGATCAGACCACCGGTTTTGCCGCAGCGCAATGGCTATTTGACAATGCTATAAACTCAGACCGCTACCTATTGGTGTATCAAGGGGCCATACACGAGGTTGCCACTAATCCGGCGCCGCCCCTAGCAGATCTTCACCCCCGTGAATATGCCCACTATCAGGAGCCCGCCTGGGACAACCGCCGCCTCAACAATGTCAATCAACACTTTATAACGGCCTTTCTGGGCAAGCACCTGCTCGGTAATTCGTCCAAGTACGGCGATTACTTGAAGCTGCCGGTCATGTCAAATGACTCGCCGCGAACTGACACTAGCGACCCCAACTACTGGAAAGGTTTTGCCAAATGGACGGCAATCGGTATGGAGCTACACCGGAGAAGAGCTCAAACCGTTGAGTAAACTTATGACACATACCGTAAATTACCAGCCTATTGATCTGGATGGGCTCAAAGATTTTGGTTGCCGTTGAATTGAAAAATACGGACGCAAATGAAAATGGCTTTTACCAGAGGTGAGTTTAGTGCATAGGGGTAATCTAGTTGGCCAAACTTGTAGGCCGCCAAAACTTTAGCGATATACAGCAAAGCGCGCACCTGACAGAGTTGCACATCGCCAGTGGTTGCGGTAGTCTGCCGAATTATTAGCTTAGGTGACTAACGTTATGACTAAACCTTTCGTTGCAATTTTAATGGGTTCTGATTCCGACTTGCCGGTCATGGAAGCGAGCTTTGAAATTTTGAAAAAGTTTGATATTCCTTTTGAGGTTAAAGTGACTTCTGCGCATCGTACGCCTGAAGCCACCCACAGCTTTGTAACAGACGCTGATGCTCGAGGATGTGTTGCATTTATATGTGCAGCGGGCATGGCCGCACATTTAGCTGGCGCGGTTTCCGCGACGACATTAAAGCCTGTTATAGGTGTTCCTATTAATGGATCGCTAGATGGCCTCGACGCGCTTCTTTCAACAGTGCAGATGCCGGGTGGTATACCCGTAGCAACGGTAGCTATTGGTAAGGCCGGAGCTAAAAATGCAGCCTACTTAGCGGCTCAAATTATCGGCGTTTCTGATCCTGAGATGCATCAAAAATTGATTGATGAACGTGCGGCTAATGCTGCGGCGATTATCGCAAAAGATGCCGCCCTTCAGGAAAAGCTGAAAAACAGCTGACTACCTTGTGAGTGAATGGAGCGGTCACGCTCAAATCATCCAGGCGACACAGGTCCTTAAAAATGGGGGTGTAGTTGCCTATCCTACTGAAGCTGTTTGGGGCTTGGGGTGTGACCCTTGGTCTGAAGCAGCCGTAGAAAAAATTCTTTGCTTAAAGAATCGTCATGTAAATAAGGGATTGATCTTAATCGCCAGCGAGGTTTCTCAATTCGAGTCCCTACTTCGGGATCTGAGCGAGCAGCAGAGAGTTCTTTTCAGTGGCAAGCAATCTAGGCCCACGACATGGTTAGTGCCTGATAATGGCCGAGCCCCACGATGGATTGTTGGCCGGCACACTACCATTGCGCTGCGAGTGACTAAGCATCCAGTGGCGGCGGCGCTTTGTGATATTTTTGGTGGGCCGATTGTCTCAACCTCGGCAAACCCGCAAAGTTTGCCGGCAGCGGCTACAGGGCATAAAGTAGAAGATTATTTTGGAGAAGACATAGATTTTAAGGCTCCTGGAGAGATAGGAGAGGCAGTGAGAGAAAGTGAGATCAGAGATTTACTAACTGGAGGGGTAATTCGGCCAGGATAGAATGCAAGAAATCGATAAACAAAAGGTCAAGGACTATTTACTTGGGTTACAAGACGACATTTGCTCGGCATTGTCGTCTGAGAGCAGTATCGACTGGCGAGAAGACAATTGGGCGCGTGATCAGGGCGGCGGTGGTCGGAGCAGAGTAGCTGCAGATGACGCTGATTTTGAGAAAGTGGGAGTGAACTTTTCTCATGTCCACGGCGATCAGTTACCCCCAACTGCCAGCCAGAGTCGTCCAGAGCTAGCGGGACGAAGTTGGCAAGCGATGGGCGTCTCTTTAGTCATACATCCCCAAAATCCCTATGTACCAACAGCGCATGCTAATGTCAGATTTTTTATCGCAGAGAAAGAGGGTGCTGAACCGGTATGGTGGTTTGGGGGTGGTTATGACCTCACCCCCTACTATGGCAATGAAGAAGACTGCCGGCATTGGCACAGCATAGCTAAAGAGGCCTGTGAACCATTTTCAAAGGAACTCTATCCGCGGCTAAAAAAGTGGTGTGACGACTATTTCTACTTGCCCCACCGGAAGGAGCCGCGTGGCATTGGTGGTTTATTCTTTGATGATTTCAACGAGCTTGGATTTGATCAGAGCTTTGCGCTCATGCGTAGTATTGGCGACAGTTTTTCGTCTGCCTACATGCCTATTTTTCAGCGTCGACGAAAGACCGCTTACGGGGAAAGAGAGCGAAAATTTCAACTTTATCGCCGCGGCAGGTACGTTGAATTTAATCTGGTCCATGATCGAGGCACCTTATTTGGTCTTCAAAGTGATGGCCGCACAGAATCAATTTTAATGTCATTGCCGCCATTGGTGCGGTGGGACTACGACTGGTCACCAGAGCCGGGCTCCGATGAGGCCGAGCTTTACGATAGATATTTAATTCGGCAGGAATGGATTTAATGACAGATAAATACGCTGTTTTTGGCAACCCCATTGCCCACAGTAGATCACCAACGATTCATCAGATGTTTGCGCAGCAGACTGGGCAGTCGATGGAGTATGTTTCTCAGTTGGTTGAGGTAAATGACTTCGCTGCCGCAGCTACCGTCTTCTTCGGCAACGGAGGCATGGGCCTAAATGTTACGGTTCCTTTTAAGCAAGACGCCTTTGATTATGCCGCTAAAAAAACCGAAAGGGCCGCATTAGCGGGAGCGGTCAATACGCTAATGGTGCAACCTGACGGCACCCTGCTTGGAGATAACACTGATGGTGTTGGTTTAGTTGGGGACATAATAAATCGGTTAGCCTGGACAATAAAAGCTAAACGGGTATTAGTTTTGGGCGCCGGCGGTGCTGTCAGAGGTATTTTGGAACCACTTTTAGCACAGCAACCACAACATGTTGTGATTGCGAATAGAACACTGAGTAAAGCGCTTGAATTGTCAAAAGATTTTACTGAACTAGGTTATTTGCTGGGCTGTAGTTTGGACATGCTGGATGGTCAAGAGTTTGACCTGATTATTAATGGCACCAGCGCTACCCTTCACGGAGAGCCGCTAAGCTTGCCACAGAGTTTACTGGGAGCTGAAAATGCTGCTTGCTATGACATGATGTACGGCTCTGCGCCAACGCCTTTTGTCCAGTGGGCATTGAATGGCGGTGCGACGGCCTCAGACGGATTGGGGATGCTCGTTGGGCAGGCCGCCGAGTCGTTCTACTTGTGGCGCGGAGTGCAGCCAAACACCGCCGAGGTGGTTAAAGCTTTGCGAGAAGCGCTTTGATATTTAGTCTTGCTCAAGTTCTAGCAAATACTGATTTTTCAATTTCACATAATTAGCAGGCGAGTAGCTAAAAAAGGTCTTTTCTTTTTCACTAACCTCTCGCAATTGTTTGCACGGGTTACCAACATAGACGAAACCACTGGGTAAAGTTTTCCCGGGCGGCACGATACATCCAGCACCTATGATCACCTCGTCTTCTACGATTACTCCGTCATTTACGATAGCACCGTTACCCACCAAGATACGATTACCTAAAGTGCAACCGTGCAGGATTGCGCGGTGGCCAACAACGACATCCTCACCAATACTGAGAGGCCATCCTGCTGGATTAAAGTCAGAAGCATGAGTAATGTGTAGCACGGCATTATCTTGGATATTAGATCGCGCGCCAACAGTGATAGAGTGCATGTCTCCGCGAATAACCGCTCCCGGCCAAACTGATACGTCGTCTCCTAAACTAACATTGCCAATGACTGTTGCAGCGAGGTCAACATAAACCCGAAGTCCGAGATTGGGATAAATTCCCCCGTGTGAGCGAATAGAGTGATCCATATTGAGTAATGCCATATATAATAGAGTTCCCTATTGTGATGATATTGTGATGGTTTTTTCAACTAAAAAAAGATTTATTGCTGGTGTTACTTGCCCCAAGTGCTCTGTTATGGATAAGCTCCAGGCTTTTTCTGAGGACGGAGTTGATTTCCGAGAGTGCGTTAGCTGCGGATTTAAGGATGAAATGCGAATTTCCTCTTCACCTAAAGAAGTTCAAACGCGAGTTAATCTGAGCAAAGATGAAATTAATCAACAAATTAGCGCCGTGAAAATAGTCGATCCTAAAGAATAATATGACGGTTTATTAATCACCCACTGCAGAGTAATACGGCGCAGTCACGTTCTATTAAATTTGATCCTATTCAAGCTAGTGAAACGTATCTTTGTTTGTTACAATCGCGCCGCGCGAGCCGACGCGGTTGACGTAAAGCCTTGTTGAGAGTGCGCAATAACATTATTTTTTGAATTATCATGGAGAATTAAGCGATGTTGAAAAGAGCGAAAGCACTTTTCTTGGGTTTGCTGAGTCTTGCGAGTTTGTTATTCGCGGGAGGCGTGAGTGCAGAGAGCGCGACGCGGCAACTTAACATGCCCCAGGGAGTTACCGAAGTCAGCCAAGCGGCTTACGATATTCACATGATTATGATTTGGATCTGTACGGTCATCGGCGTGCTTGTCTTCGGCTTTATGTTCTACATTATGTACGCCCACCGAAAATCCAGAGGCGTTACCGCAGAGCACTTTCATGAGAATCTGTTGGTTGAGGTGCTTTGGACAGTCATTCCCGCGCTCATTTTAATTGTGATGGCAGTGCCAGCCACTACGGCGCTTCTAAAAGTTTATGACACTGAAAACCCTGACATTGACATCAAAGTTACTGGGTATCAATGGAAATGGCAGTATGAGTATATAGGTGAAGGCGTTAAGTTCATGAGTGAACTGCGCACCTCTCAGGATGAGATTTATGGGCGCGAGCCGAAGGGAGAACATTATCTTCGTGAAGTAACCCAACCTTTAGTTATTCCTACTAACAAAAAAGTTCGCTTTTTAATTACTGGCAACGATGTTATTCACAGCTGGTGGGTGCCTGACTTTGGTGTCAAAAGAGACGCTGTGCCGGGTCTTTTCACTGCGGCCTGGGCGAAGACTGATCAGCCCGGAACCTATGTTGGTGAGTGCACGGAGTTGTGTGGCTCCGGCCATGCTTTTATGCCGGTAGTGGTTGAGGTTAAAGAAGAAGCGGAATATGACGCCTGGCTGGCAGGGAAGAAAGAAGAAGCCGCAGGTTACGCATCAACTATTGGCAAGCAATGGACCTTTGACGAACTAATGGTGAAAGGAGAAGAGGTTTATGGTCGCTCTTGTGCCGGTTGTCACCAAACAAATGGCGAAGGCATTCCAGGGGTATTCCCTGCGCTTAAAGATAGCCCTATTGCACTAGGGCCACCTGCAGGACACATCGGCATTCTTATTAATGGTGTAGCCGGTACTTCCATGCAGTCGTTTGCTGAGCAACTCTCAGAAGTTGAGATTGCTGCTGTTGTGCATTATGAGCGTAATGCTTGGGGCAATGATGTCGGTGACATCGTTCAGCCTATTGATGTTCTTAATTTTAAACAAAGCCAATAGGGAGTAACTTAAATGGCGCATGGTCCCTCACAAAACTTTTTTAGTCGCTGGCTTTTCAGTACCAACCATAAAGATATTGGCACCCTATACCTTTGGTTTAGTTTTGCTATGTTTCTGCTTGGCGGGGCTTTTGCAATGGTTATTCGGGCGGAATTATTTCAGCCAGGAATGCAGCTGATCAAACCCGAATTTTTCGTTCAAATGACTACCATGCATGGCCTAGTGATGGTTTTCGGCGCTATCATGCCGGCCTTTGTAGGCTTGGCGAATTGGATGATTCCAATGATGATCGGCGCGCCGGACATGGCTTTACCCCGGATGAACAACCTTAGCTTTTGGATATTGCCTTTTGCGTTTGCGATTCTTACTTCCACATTATTTATGGAAGGCGGTGGTCCCAACTTTGGCTGGACGTTCTACGCTCCGCTATCGACAACCTATGCTCCTGATACAGTTAACTATTTCATTTTTGGTGTTCATATCATGGGCGCCTCATCAATTATGGGCTCGATTAACATCATCGCTACGGTGATGAATATGCGTGCACCTGGCATGACTTATATGAAGATGCCGATGTTTGTTTGGACGTGGGTAATTACTGCGTTCCTTTTGGTGGCGGTAATGCCAGTGTTGGCAGGCGCTGTGACTATGATGTTGATGGACATTAACTTCGGCACTAGCTTCTTTGATGCTGCTGGTGGCGGTGATCCGGTTCTATTCCAGCATGTGTTTTGGTTCTTCGGGCATCCTGAGGTTTATATTATTATCTTGCCTGCTTTTGGTGTAGTTTCGCAGATCATACCAACTTTTAGTCGCAAGCCGCTATTTGGTTATTCTTCAATGGTTTATGCCACGGCCTCGATCGCCTTCTTATCATTTATAGTGTGGGCTCACCACATGTTTACGGTGGGTATGCCTATTGCCGGCGAACTGTACTTTATGTACGCGACCATGCTGATTGCAGTCCCAACAGGCGTTAAAGTCTTTAATTGGATCACCACTATGTACAAGGGTGCTCTGACTTTTGAAACGCCGATGCTGTTTAGTATTGCCTTTGTGATTCTGTTTACCTTTGGTGGATTTACCGGAATGATGCTGTCCATTGCAGCGGCCGACACCCAGTACCATGACACCTACTTTGTTGTCGCACACTTCCACTATGTGATGGTCGCTGGTGCGGTGTTTAGTGGCACGGCGGCAGTTTATTACTGGCTGCCTAAGTGGTGCGGCAGAATGTACGATGAGACCATGGGTAAAGTACAGTTTTGGATCGCCTTTATCGCGTTTAACATCACCTTTATGCCTCAGCACTTTTTGGGTTTAGCAGGGATGCCTCGTCGATACTCTGATTATGGCTTACAGTTTGCCGATTGGAATATGGTGTCAAGTATTGGTGCCTTCCTATATGGCGGAGCTCAACTACTGTTCTTATACAATGTTATTCGAACCATTGGTTGGGGTAAGCCAATTAGTGATCCTCAGGTTTGGGAAGGTGCGCAAGGTTTGGAGTGGACATTACCGACGCCAGCTCCTTTCCATACGTTCTCAACACCACCTGTTATTAAATAGTAGAGGGTAAAGATGAGCGGAACATCAACACATCGCAACTTACTAATTAAGCTGTTGATGGGTGCTGTGGCAATGTTTGCCTTTGCCATATTTGTTTTGCCCCCTCTCTATGACCTTTTTTGTGAGGTCACAGGTATTGGAGGTAAGACTGGTGGTGCCTATACAGCTAGTGAGATAACGATAGATACCTCGCGCAATGTGGAAGTGCAGTTTGTGGCGACCAATAATGCCACTATGCCTTGGGACTTTTATCCTACGGAGCATAAGGTGTTTGTTCACCCCGGTGAGTCACGAGAGATAACTTTTTTTGCTCGCAATAAAACCGGTAGAGACATGGTTGCGCAGGCTATTCCTAACGTGTTGCCAAACAATGCTGCGGATTATTTTCATAAGACAGAATGTTTTTGTTTTAATAATCAGCCGTTGGCAGCTGGGGAGCAAGCCGAGCTAGCCGTGGTTTTTGTTCTTGATCCTGACTTGCCCATCAGCGTCAATACCGTGACTTTGTCATATACACTTTTTGATATAACCGACCGCGTTCCGATGCAGGTCTCACAAATACAGTAAACGGAGAATATCCATGTCATCTGAAAATTCTTATTACGTACCTGAGCAAAGTAAGTTGCCACTTGCGGCGGCGACAGGTATGGGAGTGATGGCTTATGGCGCTGCTAGCTGGGTAATTGAAGGCGGTACGTCAACAATATTTTTGATCGGTACGCTAATCATGGCTTCGGTTATGTTTATGTGGTGGAGCCTTGTTATTAAAGAAAATACTCAGGGCATCGTCAGTGACCAGTTAAAGCATTCTTACGTATTGGGTATGTACTGGTTTATTTTTTCTGAGCTGATGTTTTTCGTTTGCTTCTTTGGTTCCTTATTTTATGTCCGAGTGTTAGTAGGTCCTTGGCTTGATGGGGAAGCGGCTATTGGTTGGTTTGATGATACGGCCACTGATGCGGCTATCGCTAATGCAACTCATCTATGGCCTGGTTATGATGCCGCCTGGCCTCCGATAGTAACTCCTGATCAGGTTGTTACCTTGGCCGCTAATCCAGATGCGACTGAGTTCCAGTTTAAAGGTCCTAAGGAAGCGATGAGTTTCCCAGGATGGAGCTTTAGTGAGCTGATGGCATGGTTACCGCTTTGGAATACCGTAGTTCTGCTAACCTCGAGCGGTACGGTGCACATTGCGCATCACGCTTTAAAAGAGGGTGATCGAAAGAAATTCGTAAGATGGTTAGGTTTGACAGTTTTGTTAGGTATTTTCTTTTTGTTTCTGCAAGCAGAAGAGTATATTCACGCTTATCAAGAATTAGGGCTTACCTTAGAGTCAGGCATCTATGGCACGACGTTCTTTTTACTAACCGGGTTCCACGGTGCGCACGTAACACTGGGCACCATAATGCTTCTTATTGCTTTCCTTCGTGGGGCTAAGGGCCACTTCAACGAAACGGATCACTTCGGATTTGAAGCGGCAGCTTGGTACTGGCACTTTGTAGATGTCATTTGGGTGGGCTTATTTCTTATCGTATATGTGCTTGGCTAAGTGTTGAGCCGTGCACGAAAAAGGCTAGGTAATTCCTGGCCGTTTTTATCTTAGGAACATTAGTTTATTAATCGGAAGGGTCAGACATTTGTTGCATTGGCACTGTCGCTTCTGGATGTAATTGTCGATCCCAAGGAGCCTTACTGTTAATCTGGCCGGTATAGGCTCCATAGATAACAGCACCCATCAACATCGCCGCTAATGTAACGCGTATCCCCAAGCTGTTGAATAGGCGGCGCTGAGAGCCTCCAAGGTCTTTTACCAAAAAGCGAAGTCCGCCAAAAAGACTAATGACTACTGCGATAAATAGAACGATGATAATTGCTTTTAACACCATGGGATTAACTGCTCTTTTAAAAAGGTGAATTTAAACACAAATGGACCGAGACCCCCAATCTTCTGAGCAACAATTTCAATGGCAGCCCAATAAAAAATTGTTGCTGTTAGTGCTTTTTTTATTTCCACTATTGATTGTCTTAGGGTTTTGGCAGCTTGACCGAGCTGAAGAAAAGCGCGCTATCGTCGACGCTTTTAGGGCCAATCAGCAAGCGGCCCCAGCAAATTTAGACACACTTTTAAAGGGTGGAAATCAGCAGTACAGGCCAGCAAGGCTGTCGGGAATACTCGATCCATCGCGTCAGATAATTCTGGATAATCGAGTTAAAAATGGCCGGCCTGGTTACGAGATTCTGGAGCCGATGAGTATTGATGGACTTGAAGTTGATGGCAAGGTACAGCTGATATTAGTTAATCGAGGTTGGGTACCAGCCTCTTTGGACCGAAGCCAGTTACCGCAGGTAGAGTCGGTGGTCGGGGAGGTTCAGTTACGTGGATTTTTGTATCATAACTTGCGTGGTGGTTATCGACTGGATGACGGAATAAAATTGGTTGGGCAATGGCCGAGTCGAGTGGGCTGGATTTCGGTAGAGCGTGCGGAAGAGTTGTTTGGACAGTCTTTCTATGACTACCAATTACGCCTCGATAGTGATTCCATCGGGGCCTTAGAAACCGGCTGGGTAACAGTTGCCGTGCAGCCTGAAAAGCATATGGGTTACGCGGTGCAATGGTTTGCCATGGCAGTGGTGCTATTGATTATGACCTTGATCGCCAACTCTAATTTTGGCAGTTGGATTAAACAGCGTAGAGGGCCCTTTGGGTCGAAATAAAAGGATAAAAGCTTATGACTGATAACAGCGAACTGACTGTTAAACAGCGCGGGTTTAGGTACCAAATTTGGTTGATGCTGTTTATTGTCGGCGGCGTTATTTTGGCTGGTTTTATTATGGTGCCGAAGACGGAAGAGCAGCGGCAGCAGATGATTGATTTGCTAGGGACCACCAATGTTGGTGATTTGGTTAAGCCTACGCTGGATTTTTCGTCTATCTTAGTTGATTTGCCGGTCACCGATAAGGCAAAGTGGAAGGTGGTTACAGTCGGTGGCATTGGCTGCAGTCAAATCTGTAAAGATATGTTATTTAGCAGTCGGCAGGTACATATGTTGATGGCCAAGCAGACAGGCCGCGTCGAGAGAGTCTATTTACCCGACGTTGCATCTGTCGATCTTGAGCAAATAGGCGAACTTAAGGTTCAGCACCAATATCTTACGATTATACCGACAGCTCCCGATCTAGTTGCTCAGATAATCTCCGGTAGCTCGGCTGATTGGGACTTGCAAGAGCCCCGCTATTTTGTTGTTACGCCAGACCATAAGGCAATTCTCTATTACACCAAAGACCATGATGGCAGCGGATTACTCGATGACCTTAAACATCTGCTAAAATATTCTCCAGACCGATAATGTACTTCGAGTTACACTATAGTTACTTGCCGAATTCTGGAGTGGATGTACATGCCTAATACCGAGCTCGATACCACTGCCGTTAGTTGGCGAGATTACCTTGAGTTGTGCAAACCCAATGTCGTGGCGTTGATGATACTCACGTCTGTAATTGGGATGTTGTTGGCGACCGACCAATCAGTACCCATCAATATTTTCATATTTGGCAATCTAGGCATAGCCCTCTGCGCGGGATCAGCTGCTGCGGTTAACCACATTGTGGATCGCCATGTTGATGACAAGATGGCGAGGACGCTTAATCGCCCCCTAGTCCAAGGTAGGCTAAAGCCGCAGCAAGCGACTATTTTTGCTTTAGTCACCGGCATGTTTGGTATGGCGGTGCTTCTTATCTTTACTAATATTCTCACGGCTTGGCTAACCTTGGCATCTTTGGTGGGCTATGCCTTCGTCTATACCATGTTTTTAAAGCGCGCCACGCCTCAGAATATTGTTATTGGCGGTCTTGCTGGAGCCGCGCCACCACTGCTGGGATGGACGGCAGTGACAGGAGAAGTTCACTATAATGCATTACTTTTAGTGTTAATTATCTTTGCTTGGACACCGCCACATTTTTGGGCTTTAGCGGTGCACCGTAAAGACGAATACGCCAAGGCGAAAATTCCAATGTTGCCCGTCACTCACGGTGAAAGGTATACCAAAATAAACATTCTGTTATATACCTTGCTGTTAATTGTAGTGACCACCCTGCCGTATCTCACCGGCATGTTCGGTTGGTTATACTTGGCGGGCTCGTTACTATTAGGAATGGGCTTTTTGTATTGGGCTGTGGTCATGTTACTTAGTGAGGGTGGAAATTCAGGCATGAAAACTTTTCAATACTCAATTGTTTATTTGATGGTGTTATTTGGTCTTATGTTGCTAGATCACTACCTAATAGAACCAGTAATATATTTACCAGCCACATAGGGAGTTATTCGATGGCAGATCAGCAGGTTGGCATTCGTCGTACTATTATTATTATTCTGTGTTTCATTGTTTTAGTGATTTTCGGTTTTATTTGGCGTATGAACCAGCCAGTTATCATGAGTCTGCAAGACCTTCGAATTAATGGTGCCATTGTTCTAAATACGCCACGAAAGTTCAGTGATTTTGATCTCGTTGATCACCGCGGTGAGGCATTCAATTTAGAGAGACTGAAAGGTCAGTGGAGCATGATCTTCTTTGGCTTCACTAATTGTCCTGATGTTTGTCCAACCACTCTCGTCACTCTTAACGATACCTATAGCAAGTTAAAAGATAGCGAAAAAGAGAATCTTCAAATTATTATGGTCTCTCTCGACCCTGAGCGAGACACAGTGGAAAAATTAGGCCAATACATGCCCTATTTTAATGCTGAATTTATTGGTGTTACCGGTAACAAACACTTTATTAAGCGCTTTACCACAGAGATCAACATTGCTTATAACCAGGTTCCTTTAGAGGGGGATGATTATACAGTCGACCACAGTTCCCAGATTGTATTAGTTAATCCCAATGGCCACTATCATGGCTTTTTCAAATCGCCACACAGCGAGATCATGATACGTAAGACTTGGCGATCCATCTACGGTACTTTTTAAGTTATGTACTCTGGCGGCGGCAAAGCGACACACTGAATAGAAATGCAGCGCAGATCACCACTGAGGGTCCCGCTGGTGCGTCGGTATACCAGGACATCGCGAGTCCCATAACGACCGTCACCATGGCGATAATGCTAGCTGCCACCGCCATCTGCTCTGGGGTTCGAGCTAACCGTCGTGCAGTTGCTGCGGGAATAATCAAGAGAGCGGTAATCAATAGAACCCCAACCACCTTCATTGCCAGCGCGATCACCAAGGCGGTGATTAACATTAGCGCCGTCCTCACTAGAGCTACATTTGTCCCCTCTACCGCGGCCAATTCAGGATCGACGGTAATATTGATAAGCTGTTGCCACAGCAATGCCAATAGGGCTAATACTACCGCGGACAAGCCGTAGATAACCCATAGATCGCTTTTAGTGACGGCCAGTAAGTCACCAAATAGAAGGGACATCAAGTCAACGCGCACATCAGGTAACAGAGAGATTACCACCAGCCCAGCGGCCAGCGCAGAGTGAGATAAAATACCTAGCAAGGTGTCTAAAGCCAACACTCCTCGCTGTTCCAAATATACAAGCCCGAGCGCCATGATTAATGGCACCGCTGTAACGGTTACACTGAGATTGATATCCAGCATGACACCAAGCGAAACACCAAGAAGGGCGCTGTGAGCTAGAGTATCCCCGAAGTAAGCCATGCGCCGCCAAACGACAAAACATCCTAATGGCCCCGCTACAAGAGCAACCCCAAGGCCGGCCAATAAAGCATAGATCAAGAAATCAGCCATGGTCACAATCCTCCTCATGTCCGTCACCAAGAACATCGCCATGCAGACTATGATCATGATCATGATGGTGTGAATAAAGCGCTGTTGTTTGGCCAAAAATATCAAGATAAGCCGGATCTTGAGTCACTTGTTCTGGGTGTCCATGGCAGCATATATGCCGATTTAAACAGACCACCTGATCGGTGGCGGACATAACCAGATGCAGATCATGGGAGACCATTAATACGCCGCAGCTAAGGGTTTTGGCTAAGTCGCTAATCATTCGATAAAGAGCATTTTGCCCATTTACATCAACGCCCTGCACCGGCTCATCCAGAACCAAAAGATTAGGTTTGCGCAAAACAGCTCTAGCCAGCAAGGCTCGCTGCACCTCCCCTCCTGACAGCTCCTGAATGGGCGTTGCAGCCAAATGTGCAATTCCGACAGATTCAAGCGCTTCGTGACAGGCCTGATGAGATGTGTTGGCCAATTGCAAAAAACGGCAAGTTGAAATGGGTAATGTTGGGTCAATAACCAACTTTTGCGGCATATATCCCACTTTGAGATCGGCGGTACGCTTGATGGTTCCCGAGTCCGGCTTCAGTAGTCCGAGAACAATCCGCACAAGGGTCGATTTACCAGCCCCATTTGGCCCGATTAACGTAGTTATCTCTCCTTGCTTTAGTTGTATGCTTACATTTTCTAACACCAGCTTGCCCGCAAAGCTTTTATTAACCTTGTCCAGTGCTACCAGTAGTTTAGCCATGCGCTTTATACTCCGTCGCCTGGGTTGTGTCTTGAGAGCATTGAGGGCAGAGACCAAAAAGCTCGATACTCTGTGACTCGAGCTTGAACTGAGCCTTCTCGCTAGCATTCTGCAACACATCATTTAGAGCGGTGTGGGCGACTTCGGCGGCACTGCCGCAGCTATTACAGATCATAAATAGATTACTATGCTCACTGTTGGGGAAGGGGCAGCCAATATAAGCATTTAAGGATGCGAGTCGGTGCACCAACCCAAGATTAGAGAGAAATTCGATAGCGCGATAAATGGTCGGGGGTGCGATTGATTTTCCGGTAAGCTTAGATAACTGGTCCTGCACCTGATAGGCCCCAAGTGGCTGATGGCTTTGCCATAGTAGACGCAAAACAGATTCACGAGTAGGCGTTAACCGCACGCCTTTTTCGGTGCAGAGGTTGTTGGCCCGCGACAAAGCTGCGTTGATACAGCGACCATGATCATGAGGCTGGTGTACTAGGCGTGAGTTAGTCAGCATAAGCGGTCTTTTTCATTATGTTATGTTATAATATAACATATAAAATAAAGCATTTCCTTTTCTTCTTTTAGCGAGCGTCGGTTTGAAAAAGATACATTATAACATTTCTGGTATTCTAATACTCTTCTTTGCTCTAAATACCAGCGGGGCCAACAGTGAAAGCTCTAAATACAGCGAGAGTCTTGAGGTCTCTCAGATGTTGGTGGTAACTACTAATAAGCCGTTAGCC
>MDTF01010890.1_pt1 | contig 18247 bp, 15 predicted proteins | sample 811191 | NCBI WGS metagenome assembly MDTF01 (sample SAMN05326649, study PRJNA326480) | marine metagenome | isolation source: seawater | place: Southern Ocean | collected 2011 | reverse complement strand
GGTATGGGTGGCATGGGCGGTATGGGCGGTATGATGTAACTCTGCCAAGCCAATAAAAAACCCCGCCAGAGATAGGCGGGGGTTTTTTATGTCTGTTATACTCGAGACAGAAATCGAACCCATGACGGGTAGCCGGTAAACACACATGTTGGGCCTGTGTGGCAGTGACTCAATGATGCTGACCTCGCCGCATACACTATGACTCGGAGTTTGTAATGACGATTGAAACGATTAACTTTATCGCGCGTTGGGGGCATGTACTGTTCGGAATTACCTGGATAGGGATGCTGTATTATTTTAATTTTGTGCAGGGCGGTTATTTTAAGCAAGCGACGCCTGAAGGGCTTGCCGATGCCAAGCAAAAATTAGCGCCCAGTGCGCTCTGGTGGTTCCGTTGGGGCGCCATGTTTACGTTTCTTACCGGAATAGTATTGATCGGTGGCGTACAACATTATGGCCAAATGAATAACTACATTATCATTGGTTCGACCATGGGTATTATTATGGCCGCCAATGTATGGATGGTTATTTGGCCAGCGCAGAAAATTGCCTTGGGCATGATCGAGGGCGATGCGCCAGCCGCTGGCGCTAAAGCACTGCTGGCATCGCGAACCAATACCTTACTGTCGGCGCCCATGCTGTTTGCCATGTTGGCAGGCCCACACTATGCGGGCCATGGCTACGGCACTGCCGTAGGCGGCGCTGGGCTTATCGCCGCGTTGGTGGTGATTGGCGTGCTCGAGGCGAATGCGATCAAAGGCCGATTAGGACCTATCGCTTCTGTGCGCGGGGTCATCGTCAGCAGTCTCGTATTGACGGCGGTATTTGCGCTGATGATCAATATGTTGTAGCCGCGGCGGCAGAGCGCCGCTGCGATTTATGGTTACCACGGCTGGCTTTTGGCCGGCCTTGGGGGGACATTTATAACAACACTGAATGACCAATAAACGAGCGTCAGCCCGCGCAGTTTTAGAACTGGCGGTTATCGATAACGCGCGACTCGGATAAATTTACACACCGGCCTAATTAATTAAAATTTTTCACCCAGTTCCCGCCGTTTTGTTGGGTAGAAGTTGGGGCCGGCGGTCTCTGCTCGTCACCTGCGGATTCGAAACCACTCTATTCGAAACCACTCTATTCGACGACCGCATATCCAAGCGTATTCCATGCGTCGACAGTCTACGTTCAAAGCATCGTTCAGGTTATTCACGCGCTTTCCGCCAAGGATTTCTCACCAGGGGAGAGGCTTAGATCGCAGTGACTATATGGGTACTTTAAAATCCAGTTTTCTAGTTGCCGCTAAAATGCGATGAAATAAAGACTACCAACGCAATGGCCGTCATTATTGAGCATCTGTCGCTGATTACACCCGGCATCCTAGGTCTGAGATGATGCGTCGGCGCGCCCCGTTGCAACTAGCGCCAGTTAACCCTAACCCGAGGTGCCGTTTGCGTTTTCTTATGAAATTGTCAATCGCATGGTGTGGCCCACCAATGAAATCGCTATAATCACGGTTGTGTATAACAGTACGGTATCGAGGTGATCGACAATATGTCGGAATCGGACAACAGGCGAATTAACCCCATCGTTCCAGAGCGTGATGGCATGATCGGCGGCGCAACTGGCACTAGGTCGTCCAATAAAACGTCTAGTGCAACCTCCCGTTCGGCAGCTGGCGTGGCTTTGGGCGGCGGTTGGAAATTCTTGATACTCGCGGTAATGATCATGTCGGCCGCGGCCGCAGTGATTGGCTGGATGGAGTTTTCAGCGCTTCAATCGAACCATCAGGCTTTGCAGCAGCGATTTGATAATCTTGAGTCACGGCTCAGCAGTACCGACCAATCGGTGACCCAGTCCGGCGCCGCGATGCAGGTTAAATTAAGCCGCCACCAGGATGAATTGCAAAAGCATTGGTCAGAAATCAGAAAACTCTGGGGGGTATCGAATGACACCAACCGAGGCAAGATCGCTAAAAATCAAACCGATATTGTATTCCTAGCGCAAAAACGTGTGGCACTGGAAGCGTCAATGACTGGTGTCTCTGCTCGGCTGGAGGCGGACAACAAGCGGGCGGCTACCCTGAGTGGTAATTATTTGGAGATGAGTGGTGATGTTACTGAGATCCATAGCAAATTACGCCGATTACAAGACGCCCAGAGCCAAATATCTGCGGTCAACAAGCGCGCCGAGCGGCAACTAAAGAGCCATTCAGAGGCGATTGAGTCGATGGATGGTTTCCGTCGCCAGACCAACCAGAAGCTTTACAAGCTCGAGCAATCGTCCAAACCGGCAGTCACCGGTCCCGGTTAAACTAACGAGTGAAAGGCTCTGGTCTTATTAAGGGTGCACGGCGCGGAGTATTTTCGGTTATACTCACCAACCAACGTGTAATAGAAGAAAGGATTCTATGGCGCGGCGTTAGCTTCCCGCTGGCGTTGAATATCAATTAAAATTCAAGGATGAATACCATGAACGCAACCCGTGCGCTGTGCGCAGCTACATCACTTTTGCTCACTTCTTTTACCGGTCTAGTCAATGCCAGTGATGAGTGGTATCTGGGAACGTCAGCCAGTCACTACAATCTCGATAGCACTCGTGCTCTGCAGGATCATCATGAAAGCAACTTGCTCGGGCTTCAGGCGGGACGTTATCTGACCGATCATTTGGCGGTTGAACTTGGTTATGCGCAGCAGGCGGGTCACGACGATCTCGATGCATTGTCTTTGAACGGCGTACTTTGGCTCGGTGACAAGACCGCTGGATGGGCTCCGTTTGCGCTTCTTGGCGTCAACCAATATGACTTTAATGACCGCTATAATTTGGCCTCGGGGCACGACGATAGTTCAACCCAGCTCATGTTTGGGCTCGGCATCGCCAAGCGGTTAAGCGATAAACTTGACCTGCGCGCAGATGTCCGCCTGTTATCGGGGCACGAGGAGGACGCTGAAGATGTTGGCTTTCATATTTCTTTAAATCGAATTTTTGGTACCCCTACGCCGGCGGTGGTGATGCAACCCGCGGCCATGCCGGAGCCTGAAGTCCAACCCGAACCCAAACCAGAACCCAAAATGCACACTGTGGTGATTCGTTTGAACGTCAAATTCGCTTTTGACCAAGCGGTCGTTCTGTCGATAGAGTCTGAGGATCTCAGCACGGTAGCGGCGGCTATGCGAGCGCATAGCGATATACTTTTGGTGCTCGAGGGCCATACTGATAGTACCGGCAGCGAAGCCTACAACCTCGACCTATCGGCGCGTCGAGCTGCCGCAGTCAAAGACGTTTTGATCGCAGATTATGGGATTGATGCAGGACGCATGAGCGCCCGAGGGTTTGGCGAATCGCACCCGACAGATAGCAACCAGACGAGAGCGGGGCGCATCAATAATCGCCGTGTTGTTGGTGAAATGACTTATACCGAAGTCGTGGTTGATTGAGACGAGGAGATTGATCGGCGCTGGACTATGGACTACCGCGATGGCACTCTAGGCATTTTGGGCATGCTTGGCATATAGGCGCTAAGCGGCAGTGCTAATACGCCAGATACAGCAGTGGGGTAGGCCATGGCAAGCAGTTTCTACTGGCACGATTATGAGACCACGGGCGTCGATCCGGCGGTGGACAGGCCGGCACAATTTGCCGGCTTGCGTACCGACGAGAAATTACGCCCGATCGGTGAACCACTCGTCATTTATTGCCGTCCAGAAGAGGATATTCTCCCTCGGCCAGCGGCCTGTTTAGTGACGGGAATAACGCCCCAAAAGGCGCTTGAAAGCGGCTTCGCCGAGCCCCAATTTATAGCTAAAATTCACGCTGAGCTCGCCACTCCAGAAACCTGTTCGGTGGGTTATAACAGCGTTCGTTTCGACGATGAAATGACGCGCTATGCGCTCTACCGCAATTTTTATGATCCTTATCAGCGCGAGTGGAAGCATGGTAATTCGCGCTGGGATATTATCGATATGATGCGCTTGGCGCGCGCTTTGCGACCGGATGGCATCGAGTGGCCCAACCATCCATCGGGTCTACCGAGCTTTAGACTCGAGGACATCACTCAAGCTAATAACATCGAACACGGTCAGGCACACGATGCCCTCGCCGACGTGGTAGCCACCATCGAAGTGGCCAAATTGGTTAAACAGCGACAGCCGCAACTATATGACTATGCATACGCCCACCGCGGCAAGCGCGCGGTAGGTAAATTTCTTGACGTGCGACAGGGCGCGCCCTTTTTGCACGTATCCGGCATGCTCTCGAGCGATCATCAATACGCAGCACTGATGGTGCCGCTGGCGGCACATCCCTCGAACAACAATGCAGTGATTTGCGTGGATCTATCGTCTGACCCACAGTTGCTCTCACTCCCTGCAGAGGAGATACAGCAGCGACTGTTTACTGCCGCAAGTGCATCACCAGAGGAGCAGCGGCGCCCCGGTTTGAAACTGATCCACATGAACAAATGCCCGGTGGTGGTAACGCCCAAGCTGGTTGATAGAGCGACTGCCAAACGGTTGGCTATCGATCTCGATGAATGCTACAAAAATTGGCAACAGTTGGGTCAGATGGAATTAACCGCCAAGTTACAACGGGTTTATTCGGAACGCCAATATGCGCCTAAAGTAGAGGCTGAACAACGTCTTTATGACGGTTTTTTAGCCGACCGCGACCGCGGACTGTTGGCTCAGGTGCGCTCGGCTGATAGCGATCAACTGTCTGCCGGAGCGCTAGTTTTTAACGATCCACGTTACAATGAGTTATTACTGAGTTATCGCGCGCGGTACTACCCGCTTACGCTAACGGCCGACGAGAGTCAGCAGTGGCGGGAAAGTTGTCTGTGGCGATTGACTGACGATAACTCGGGCTATTGCACGCTGCAAAAATACAATGCCGAGATCGACAGATTATTGAATGATATGTCAAACGACTCACCGCAACGCTCTGTGTTAGTAAAGTTGCGGGAGTGGGGCGAGCGCATTTCCGAGCGTTTTTTACAAGACCAATAGCGCGTCTAACAACGTGGCTAGAGTGGCGGCTATAAACAGGCTAAACTGACGGCTAAACAGCACAGCATTGAGGATAGTCCGTGGATTTTACTGGCGCCCATATCGTCTCTATTGATCAGTTTGAACGGCCCGACGTCGAGGCGGTGTTTGCCGTTGCCGATCGTATGCAACCTTATGCGTTGCGCCAACGGGTAACCCGCGTTCTCGAGGGGGCAATACTTGGCAACATGTTTTTTGAACCGAGTACGCGTACCCGAGTGAGCTTTGGGTCAGCGTTTAATTTACTTGGTGGCGAGGTGCGTGAGACCGCCGGTTTTGAGAGTTCTGCGCTGGTTAAGGGGGAGTCGTTGCAAGACACCGCGCGGGTGCTTTCCGGGTTCAGCGATGTGATTTGTATGCGCCATCCAGTCGAGGGTTCGGTGGCCGACTTTGCGTCGGTCAGTCGAGTGCCGGTGTTGAGTGGCGGCGATGGTGCCAATGAACATCCAACGCAGGCGCTGCTCGATTTGTATACCATTCGCAAGGAGTTGGCGGATCATGGGCGATCGATTGATGGCCTTAAAATTGCGATGATCGGCGATCTCCGGTTTGGCCGCACGGTCCATTCGCTGGGTAAATTACTCAGGTTGTACCGCGATATTCAGGTGGTGTTAATCTCCCCAGAGGAGCTGTCTCTGCCTGAAGATATCGTCGAGGCGATGCGCCTATCCGGTATCGACGTAAGTATCTCGGATCACTTGACAGAGAATATCGCCGACGTTGATATTGTCTATTCTACCCGGATTCAGGAAGAGCGTTTTCCGAGCAAGCAGCAAGCAGATCTTTACCGTGGCAAGTTCCGCCTCAACCAGGCCATCTATACTGAGTACTGTCAGCCCAACACGGTGATTATGCACCCCTTGCCCCGTGACTCGCGCAGCGATGCCAACGAACTCGACAGTGATCTTGATAACAATCCCAATTTAGCCATCTTCCGGCAGACCGACAACGGCGTGTTGGTGCGTATGGCGCTGTTTGCCATGGTCCTCGACGTTGTCGATCGGGTCGATGCACACGCGTACGATGTTCGCTGGTACAATGCGCGTCAAACCTAGTGCCTGTTGCGATTGCACAAATGACTGAATTTGACGAAATACGCCCCTTCCGTGATGCAGAAGTGCCGACGGTGGTGAGACGTATGATTGCCGACCCGGAGTTTGTCGATCTTTTGTTGGAACGCCAATTTCCGGTTTTAGTGCGGTACTGTTCGGCCCTGATGCGTCCTTTACTGCGGTGGCGGTTGCGTTATCTAAGCCGCAATATCCGTACCGTGCGCGATCTTCAGATGATTATTTCCGAGCGTTTGATGGCGCTGCTCGATAGGACTACCGACGGTTATAGTTTCAGTGGTATCGATACTCTTGATCCGAGCAAGGCCTACGTGTTTATGAGTAATCACCGCGATATCGCGTTGGATCCGGCGATGGTGATCCTTGGCTTGGTTAAGGCCGGCAGGGAGTCACTGCGGATTGCGATTGGCGACAATCTATTGAGTAAGCCATTTGCCTCGGATTTAATTCGCATAAATCGCAGCTTTATCGTTAAACGATCGGTCACTGGCCGACGCGAGAAGTTGGGCGCGCTAAAGCTACTGTCTCGTTATATTCGCCAATCTATCGGCACAGAGAGAGTTTCCGTTTGGATTGCCCAAGCCGAGGGCCGTGCCAAGGATGGTCGAGATCGCACTGAAACAGCGTTGCTAAAAATGCTCGCTTTGAGTCGCGATAGCGATCAGAGTTTTGGCGCAGCCATGGCCGAGCTAAATATTGTTCCAGTGTCGATTGCTTACGAATTTGACCCATGCGACGGTGACAAAGCGCGCGAGTTGCACGCCGCGCAGCAGGGCGAAACCTATGTGAAGGGCGCCTATGAAGACTTGGACACCATCAAGAAAGGCTTTGTCGGCTACAAGGGTCGAGTGCACATAACCTTTGGCGCGCTACTAACTGGTAAACACGGACTTCCGGATGAGCTCGCGGGTGAAATTGACCGGCAGATTTTTTCCGGTTATCGCCTATTCCCCAGTAATATTTGTGCCTGGCGATTGATCAATGCCGACGCCGATACAGCCGGGTTAACCCAGTTATGGCCAAACGAAGATTGGGCTGCAGCGGGTGAAAAATTTAATCAACGGATCGCGCAGCTGCCAGCAGAACACCGTGATATTGTCATCCAAAGTTATGCTGCACCTGTGGTTGATCAGCTGTCCGATGCGCGCTGTCGAGGACAGTTTAATTGTTAGCCGATGACACTCGAGACATTATTCAGAGGGGCTATCGGCGGTTTTTAAAGGCTCGCGAACTGAATCCCAGAATGGGCCAGAAGCAAATGATCGCCGCGGTCGCCAACGCGTTGAGCCATGCCGATCAAGGTCGTCGCATTAGCGCGGTAGAGGCAGCTACCGGCACCGGCAAGACAGTCGCCTATTTGATCGCGGCACTTCCGGTTGCGCGAGCGGCAAAAAAAACCGTGGTGGTCGCCACCGGCACCGTTGCCTTACAAGAGCAATTGATCAACAAAGACCTGCCGGAACTTATCGCTGCCTGTGATTGGGACTATAGCTGCGCGCTGGTCAAGGGCCGCGGCCGCTACGCCTGTAATCTACGCGTGCAACAGCACATTGACGCGCTGACCTCGAGTGACGCAGGTATTGCATTATTCGAAGACGAGCAGCCGTTGACCACCAACAAGTACACTCAAAAGCTCTATCGGGAGTTGTCCGCCGGACTCGATGATGGTAGTTGGGATGGTGACCGCGATACCTGGACAACGCGAATTGACGACGACGAATGGCGACCGCTGACAGTTGATCGGCGACAATGCTCTGGTGGGCGATGCCGCTATATCAATCAATGCGCGTTTTTTAAGGCGCGCAGCGATCTCGAAGACAGCGATTGCATCGTCGCTAATCACGATATCGTGATGGCCGATCTCGCGCTGGGGGGCGGGGTGATTTTACCGCCGCTGGAGGACAGTATCTATATCTTCGACGAAGCTCATCGCCTCGCGGATACTGCGGTACGACATTTTGGCGCAGAGTGTCGGATCAACGCGAGTCTTAATTGGTTGGAGAAATTGCCGCGACAGTGTAAGGGACAGGCGCCGATCTTTGCCGATGATAGTTCCTTGGTAGAGCAGTTGCCGCGCATTCAGGCCGGTGCTGAGGCGCTGACCGAATTGTTCACCACGCTTTACCCGCTGTGTAAGACCTATTTGGATGGTAGTGAATCGGGCGAGGACGGCTATCGATTTGCCCACGGCGACGTCGGCGATGCCATACGCGCTATAGCCGTTCAAATCGCCGACCAATTGTCTACTTGGCTCGGACGATTGGAGATCTTGGGGGATTCTCTCAACGAGGCGCTGAGTAATCGACAATACCCAGTGGCCACGACCGACTTAGAACTATTTTACCAGCAGGTCGGCAGTTGGCAGGCGCGGGCGGAAAAGCTCTTATCACTCTGGCAGCGCTTGCGGTCAGAATTTGTACCCGAAAAAATGCCGCTTGCCTGTTGGTTGCGACTCGATGAACTATCCGCCGGAGGCTCTGACCTGTCTATTAATGCCAGCCCGATCAAGGCCGCCGAGCTGCTCGCGGAGCGCCTTTGGGGGCAGACCTATGGGCTGATATTGACTTCGGCTACGTTGCGGTCGTTGGGTAATTTTGACAGTTTACGACGCGATACCGGGATGCCGGATGAGGCCAGTTGCATCGCAGTGGACGGCGCCTTCGATTATGCCAGAGCGGCACTGCTCAAGGTTCCTAGCGATGCCGTGGAGGGTAATCAAGTGGTGGCCCATAGTCGTTATTTGATCGATAAGCTCCCCGCTATGTTCGCCAATCACGAGGGCACGCTGGTGCTCTTTTCATCGCGACGTCAAATGCAGGAAGTGCAGGGCGAGTTGCCGGTGAAACTTCGCGGTGAGATCTTGATGCAGGGCCAATTTTCTAACCGAGAGATGCTCCGCCTGCACCGCGAACGGATAGATAGCGGCGATCGAAGCGTATTGTTTGGCTTGGCAAGCTTCGCTGAAGGAGTGGATCTACCGGGTAATTATTGTCGGCATGTGGTCATTGTCAAACTGCCATTTGCAGTGCCGAACGATCCTCTGCAAGAGGCGCTCAGCGAGTGGGTTGAAAACCGCGGCGGCAATGCTTTTTTTGACATTGCACTGCCGACTGCGTCGCTGCGCCTTACGCAGGCCTGTGGCCGGTTATTGCGCACTGAGACCGACACTGGCAGCGTGACTATTCTCGATCGTCGCATCGTAAGTAAACGTTATGGTATGCAGCTATTGAATGCGCTACCGCCTTTTGCTCGTGATCTCAATGCGAGCTGAGCTGAACCTCGCAGGTCTAGGTGCGTGCTTTAGTGCGACGCCAGCACCTCTCCCGAGGACCGACTAGATGGCGAACGTATGCTGTAGATTTCGATTGACGGAATTATTATTGGATATTGAGCAACATCTGCGAGATGCGGGCCTGTGGCAGTCGCAGCCGCCCGCGGAGGCTTATTTGGCTAGCGAGCAACCATTTGCGCTCGACCATCTGTCGCTGGTGCAATGGTTACAATTTGTCTTTATACCCCGTCTACAGGGACTGCTTGCCAGCGGTGAGAGCCTACCAGACAATTGCGCCATCGCACCGATGGCGGAGGAATACTGCCGCCAGATGGGTATTCAAGCGGCGCCCCTGATAGCATCGCTCAGATTAATTGACGGGGCTATAAGTCATACATAAGGGGCTTTAGAGCGGCGCGGTGCCATCGAGGTTTTATTGCGGTCGCTTGCGCGGAGGCGCTTCACCGCGGTATTTTTTGTCCGCTGCCGGACTTTTGGCGCGCTTGGTCTTGTCTGAGTTGCGCGGCGAAGTTGGCGGACTCTTATCGCTGCTGACGTGGGGCTTTTTTGACGTTGGTGCCCCGTCTTCGAGATCTTTAGCAGAACGTTTTTTGCCCGCCGAATCCCGGCTTAAAGTGCCCTTTATCGGCTTTTTTTCAGGACGCTTCCCGCTGTTCCCCGAGCTTTTCTTGCGGCTCGATGGGGCCGGTTTAAACGTCGTGTTGTCGCCGTCTAGTATACTTATTTTCAGTGGTTTTTGGCAAATGCGGACCTTGCGGAGGTGGGCGAATAGCTCCTTCGGCATGCCGTCGGGAAGATCCACCGTGCTATGGTCATCGTGGAGTACGATCTGGCCGATGTAGCGACTTTCAATGTCGGCTTCGTTGGCAATCGCCCCGACAATATTCGATGGAGTAATGCCGTCATCGTTGCCCACTTCAATGCGGTAGGTGACCATGGGGATCTCGCCTCGCTGGTGCGCACCAACGCCCTCTTCAGGCTCCACGCCGACTTTCGATTCGAACTTCGCTTCGGCTTTGCCTTCGAACTTCGTTGCGACTTTGTCTTCGAACTTCGCTGCAGATTTGCCTTCGAACTTCGCTGCGGATTTGTCTTCGAACTTCGCTGCGGCTTTGGGTTTGGCTTCGACCCTCGGGTGAGTTGTAGGGCTTTTTTCGGCACGCGTTTCGGTACGCGGCGTCTTGCGGTGTTCGGCACGCGGCGTTTTACGTTCTGTGTCGCGGTCGCGGGGTCGATCGCGACGCTTGTCTGCGCTTACTGGGCTCGGTGTTTGTAACGCCTCGAGACGCGGGAAAAGTGGTCTGTCCTTTTGATTTTCATGCAGCAGTGCGGCGGCGATATCTGTAATATCCATGGCGTGTTGAACGCTCATGGTCTCTATCAGTTGACGAAACTTGCCGAGTTGCGGCGCCTCGACCGATTTAACTAACTGCTCGGTAAATTGCTGGATGCGTAAACCACTGACTTCAGCGTTGCTTGGCAGTACCAGTGGACTGATGGTCTGGCGGGTCGACTTTTCGATCGAGCGCAGTAGGCGGTTTTCTTTTTGCGTGACGAACAGGATAGCGATACCGTCGCGTCCAGCACGCCCGGTGCGCCCGATGCGATGGACGTAGGACTCGTTATCATAGGGTACATCATAGTTGATTACATGACTGATGCGTTCGACATCCAAGCCGCGGGCGGCGACATCGGTGGCGACAACAATATCGACCTGACCCTTCTTTAAACGACTAATGGTGCGTTCGCGCAGCGTTTGGCTGAGATCGCCGTTCAGCGCCGCAGACGAAAAGCCGCGTGCCTCGAGTTTTTCGGCGATGTCGACAGTTGACGATTTAGTGCGCACAAATACCAGCATGCCATCGAAATTTTCGACTTCGAGGATCCTCGTCAGGGCATCCATTTTTTGGTGGCCCTTAACCATCAGATACTTTTGGTCAATGCGCTCAACGGTCTTAGTTTTCCCCTCGATACTGACCCGTTGCGCATCTCCTAGATAGGTCTGTGCAACACGCCTGATCGCCGACGGCATGGTTGCAGAAAACAGTGCACGCTGACAATTTTCTGGGGTCTTCGAGAGAATTGTTTCGACATCGTCGATAAAACCCATGCGCAGCATTTCGTCGGCTTCGTCGAGGACCAAACCGGTGACTCGACTGAGATCCAAACTGCGTCGACGCAGGTGATCGAGGACGCGTCCGGGGGTACCTACAACGACGTGGGTGACGCGTTTTAGACCCCTCAGTTGGCCTTTTATATCGGCACCACCATATATTGGCAGGACGTGAAAGCCCTTGATATGTCGCGCATAACTTTGAAACGCTTCGGCTACCTGTATCGCCAACTCTCGGGTCGGCGTTAACACTAAGATCTGCGGGCTGTGCTGTTTGTCGTCGAGGCGACTCAGTAACGGCAGCGCAAAAGCGGCAGTTTTTCCAGTTCCGGTTTGCGCAGTGCCAAGCAGATTTTCACCGTTTAAAAGAATCGGTATACTCTGTGCCTGAATGGGCGAAGGCACTTCGTACCCCAATTGTTGAACAGCTTTTAGAACGGGTGCTGAAACACCCAGTGAAGCAAAGTCGACGGTTGACATAGGATCCTGTGGCAGGGCGCGAGCCCATAGTGGGGAGGGCGCGATTATACGGCTATCACGGCTGCTATTAAAGCTTCTATTGAGCTGATTGCGATTACGCGGTGTATTATGCAGAGACATTGTTTGAAACGGCGCGCAAACCGCCACATCATGGGCTTACATGGAACGCGAGAGTACTTATTGTGAGAGTGCCGTTGATGGTCTGGACACAGAATGGAGCGATAAATTGAGCGAACTATTTTTGGTGCGTCATGCTCAGGCGTCTTTTGGTGCCGATAACTACGATCAATTGTCTGACTTGGGCGCGCGTCAATCGCGTTGGTTGGGTGAGCATTTCTTGCATAGAGGTGTGCAATTCGACCGTGCAATCGTCGGTGATATGCAGCGTCATCGCCAGACCTTGGATGGTATTTGCGAGGGGATGGGTTGGCAAGATAGCCGATGCATGGTGCTACCAGGATTGAACGAATACAGTTTTGTCGACTTAATGCAGTCGTTTGTTGCGCAGAATCCGCTCCATCCGTTAATCGGCGATTTGTCGGCTGATCCAACCAACAAGCAAAAACACTTTCGTCTATTACGCGTGGTGTTGAGTGCTTGGGGGCGTGACAAGTTGACTGATGTGGCGGAAACTTGGCCGGTGTTTAGTCATCGCGTTCGCGATGCTCGCGAACAGATACAAGCCTTGGCTCGCCGCGGCGAAGTGGGGCTGGCGATTGGTTCGGGGGGCTCTAACAGCACGTTTATGGGACAGGTTTTAAATGCTCCGGTTGAGACTATCTTCGATTTAAATTTACAGTCAAAGAATACCGGTATCAGTCGGTATTTTTACAATAATCGCAAGATCAGTCTGACTCAATTTAATGCTGTGCCCCACCTCGAAGTGCCAGAACTGGCGCAGTACGTGACGTTTGGGTGACATGGGTACGGTAGATGCTGAGGAGTTGAAGTATGCAAACGGAATTTGATATGCGCGGCAAAGTGGCGATGGTCACTGGCGCTTCTAGTGGCTTTGGGATGTACTTTGCGCAATTGATGGCGGCGCGTGGCGCCCAAGTGGTGGTTGCGGCGCGGCGCGTAGAGCGGCTCGAGCAACTGGTCGAGGAGATAACCGCAGCCGGCGGTGAGGCCTTTGCCGTGGCTTTAGACGTCACCGACAGCGGCGCAGTTACGCGTGCATTCGATGTTGCCGAAAAGCAGTTTGGTACCGTCACGGTGGTCTCGAATAACGCCGGCGTGGCCGATCCAAAACTCGCTCACAAGGTCGATGAAGCGAGTTGGGATCGGGTGATGAATACCAACCTCAAGGGTGCTTGGCGGGTTGCGATGGAAGGGGGGCGACGGATGATGGCGGTAGGTGTGCCCGGTAGCATCGTCAATACGGCATCGATTCTCGGGCAGCGAGCGTCGATTTCACAGTCTAGTTATGGAGCTTCCAAAGCCGCGGTAATCCATCTGACGCGCTCGTTGGCGCTCGAGTGGGCGCGTAAAAATATTCGCGTCAACGCCCTGTGTCCAGGGTACTTCCCGACTGAGATGAACGAAGGTTATTTTGCTACTCCCGCAGGAAGTGCCTACATCGAAGCGATGCCGGCGCAGCGTATGGGGTGTCTGGAGGAACTGGCGGCGCCATTTCTGTTGCTGGCGAGCGATGCCGGCAGCTATGTGAATGGCATCGCGCTGACGGTGGATGGCGCGCACAGCCTCGGTCATATGTGATTGTTGGAACGGACGGGGATAGGTGCGAGATTGCTTTGATCGACTACGCGCTGGGCCTTATTTCGCGCCCAAGCTGGTAATAAAATGCTAGCCGAGGTGGCTATAGCGAGGCGCTGCGGTAATGTCAGGCAGTGAGAGCGTCATCCGTAAAGTTGGCTGGTAACTAGCTTGCCCATGAAACGGTTAGTCGACAATATATCTAGCCGACAATATAGCTTGGCCCCACTTCAATAACAGGGAGCACCTAACAGCATGAGTCTAGAGGAAAATCGACGCGAATATCGCTATGGGAAACTGACGCGAGCATCGCTGCTGGCCGACCCTGTGGCGCAGTTTAATCTCTGGTTAAGGGAAGCCATCGCTGCAGATTTGTCAGATCCAACCGCCATGTCGCTGGCTACAGCGACCCCTGAGGGGTGGCCTTCCCAGCGCATGGTATTGCTCAAGGGTTGCGATACCGAGGGTTTTGTTTTTTATACCAATTTAGGCAGTCGAAAGGCGACAGAGTTAGCGGTCAATGCGCAGGTGAGTTTGCACTTTCCTTGGTTGACGCTCGAGCGTCAGGTAATCGTTGAGGGGCGGGCGTTCCCCCTGCCGCGGGATGTGGTAGCCGATTACTTTCAGCAGCGTCCGCGCGCCAGTCAGATAGCCGCTTGGACGTCGCAGCAGAGCGCGCCGATCGCCTCGCGTCAGGCGCTGGAGCAACAGTATCGAGACGTGATGCAACGTTTCGGCGAGGGAGAAATTCCGCTGCCAGACTTTTGGGGCGGTTACCGAGTGGTCCCGCAAAGCATTGAATTCTGGCAGGGGGGTGAGCATCGACTGCACGATCGCTTGCGCTACCGACGCCGTCAAAATACCGAAAATACCGGCGCAGTGAATGTCAGCGGTGACGGCTGGCAAATGACTCGCCTATCGCCTTGAGGGCGGCGGTGAGCGAGGGTTAATTGCGCGCCCATGGCTAGGTCAATACGGTTGGTAGCGGATGTCAATAATGGTCAGTTCACGCGTGCCCGAGGGGGTATTCACGTCGACGCTATCATCAATGCTTTTGCCCAGTAAGGCCTTGGCGATGGGTGAGTCTATGCTGATAAAATTTTGCTTATCGCCGATCTCATCCGCGCCGACCAGACGGTATTCGTGGGCGTCGCCGGCGGCGTCCTCCACCTGCACCCAGGCGGCGAAAAAAACCTTGTTCGGATCGCGCGGTGGATCGTCGATGATCACGGCGTTATCGATTCGTTGGGTCAAGTAGCGCACTCGGCTGTCGATTTCGCGCAGGCGGCGCTTGCCGTAAATATAGTCACCATTTTCAGAGCGGTCGCCGTTTTTTGCCGCCTCATGCACCACCTGCGTGACCTGAGGGCGTTCGATCTTCCACAGTTGCTGTAACTCGGCGCGCAGGGCGCGGGCGCCCTCGCCGGTGATATAGGGTGAACTCTTGGCGCGCGGTGGCCGGTAGCGCGACACCTTAGGTTGCACTCGCAAGGTCGAAGACCTCGGTGTAAAAAGCTAATTCGGCCTCGAGCGCGGCGATGATATTGGCCGCTTGGCGAAAGCCATGCCCTTCTTCGGCAAAGGTGATATGTTGCACGTGAATACCTTTTTGGCGCAGCGCATCGGCCATTAACTGCGCCTGATTGGGTGGTACCACGCGATCTTTTAAGCCTTGAAAAAAGATCACTGGGCAATCGAGTTGATCGGCATGATGGATTGGCGACCGCGCACGGTAGCGCTCGCGTGCCTCTGGATAGGGACCGACCAGGTTGTCGAGGTAGCGCGATTCGAATTTGTGGGTATCGGTGGCGAGTATTTCCAGATCGCCAATGCCATACAAACTGGCACCGGCTTTAAACGTGTCGCTGAAGGTGAGAGCAGCGAGCACGGTGTAGCCTCCAGCGCTGCTGCCGCGGATGACGCAGCGTTGCGGATCGATCAACCCCTCGGCTGCAAGGTGGCGCACTGCATAGCCGGTGTCCTCGACATCTGCTACCCCCCAACGCTGATGTAAAGCCTGTCGGAATTTGCGGCCAAAGCCACTACTGCCTCTATAGTTGAGGTCAAAAACCGCAAAGCCGCGACTACTCCAATATTGGATTTTAAGGTTGAGGGCGCTGCTACTGACCCCAGTGGGCCCGCCGTGGCAGATGACGATCAGCGGCGGCCGCTCGCCCTTGGGGACGGTGTAATCGGCATGGGTCGGTGGGTAGAAAAATCCCTGTACACGACTGCCATCAGCGCTGGTAAACAGGAGCGATTGTGGCGACGACAGATCGGCGGCTGTTAGCGACGTTTGTTTGAGGCTGGTATGGTTTTGGAAAGACAGGGCGTCGGGCGCGCCCGGCGGGCAGTAAATGCACTGCTCGATGCTCGGCGGCTTGTATTTTGGGTCGGCAGTAGCCGATAAGCTAATAACGCGGTCGCCAAGCAGAGCGTTGGCCGCGACACAAACCAGTTGGCCATGATGGCAACAGGCACCGTGAAACCGCGTGTAGGGCGTGTCAAAACTATCCAATTGCGCTGTGGGTATATGGATTTTCGCGGCTTGCCAGACGCCAGAGGCGGTCCACAGGCAGCCGATGGTGTCGCCGTCGATAAAGTCAAAGTAGCGGGCGCCAAATTGCCATAGGGGTGCGGCGAATTCTGCCGGCATGGCGACCAACGGTGCTGCATTCGCGCTATTTTGCTGATTTTTGTCGGTGTCTAGACGGTAAATGTTCCACCAGTCAGAGCGATCGGACAGGTAAAAGAGCTCGCCATTCGGCGACCACTCGGGTTGCATGATGGCCTCGTCGGTACCGCCAGCAACGCGCCTTCGATCGACGGGCAGGCCCTCGCTATCCAGCGTCGCCAACCATAGTTCGGTGCCATCCCAGGGCATTTGAGGATGATGCCACTCGAGCCAACACAGGGTTTTACCGTCCGGGCTCAGGCGCGGGTAGGCATAGAAGTCGGCGCCACCCACCAGCGGTGTTATCGCATGGGCGTGCTCGATGGCGCCGTTCAGATCGTCGCCAAGAGCAATCGCCAGTAGAGTATTTTCGGCTTCATCGTCCTCGCGAGCGCACTCGCCGACGGCGATTAAACGGCGATGGAGCGGATCGACCATCAGGTCGGCGAAGCGCCAAGGCCCCTCGGGAGTGATCGGGTACGGAGTCTGATCGCTACCATCGGGTGGTTGGGTGGCCAGTTTCAGGGCGTAAATACGCTGATCGCGAGCGTTGACAAAGTATAGGTGGTCGCCGTGCACGGTGTATGCACAACCGCCGTATTCGTGCACTCGACTTTGATGGCTGTAGGGTGGCGCGAGTAAATCCTGAGGATTGCCGTCGCCCGTCTGGCACATAATGACGTTGCGTCCAGCATCCCACGGCCGACTCTCGACCCAAAATAGGCTATCGCCATGGGCGCTGACAAAGTGGATGGCCGGCGCGGCCCGAGTGACGAGTTCGGCGCTGATGGGCGATGGCCAAGTGCCGCAGGGCCGTGGCGTCTTGTTTAGTTGCCTAGGCATGGTCATCCGCCGCTGCGCTTGGTGGTGAAGCCCAGTCGTTTAAGCATCGATGCCAATTCCTCGCGGTGATCGCCCTGAATTTCGATGCACGAATCCTTGACCGTACCACCGGTACTGCAGCGTTGCTTTAGGGTTTTCGCGAGTTTTTTCAGCTCTGCTGGCGGCAATTGAAAACCATCGATCAGGGTGACTCCCTTGCCCTTGCGGCCCTTGGTCTGGCGGCTGATAATCAGGGTGCCATCGCCGCCTTTTTCGTGCGTTTCAGGAGTTTCACGCGCCGCAGTAACGCGACCGCTGTCGGTGGAATAGACAAGTCTAGAGTTGCTCATGTCGGTGGCCTGTGGGGCATTTAGAATGCATCGATACCAAGCACTATAAAGGCGATTTATTTCTTTGCCAACCCCAACCAATACCCGTCGGTGTGCAACCTATTAATGCGCCGAGGGTTGTCACTGAGACTGCGGCTAACCCGACTGTATCGGTACATTAATGAGATGGGTGTTAGTCAAAGGTAATACGCGCTCCCTCGGTATCGGTTTCGCGATAGGCGGTTCTCACGGGTTCTGTTTTCTGTGCCGACTGATATGCTCTTGAATTCGGTCACTCAGTCTTGGACTCTTGATTTCGAACTCTCAGTTGGCGACGCTCAGTTTCAGACACTCAGTTTCAGACACTCAGTTTCAGACACTCAGTTTCGGGCGGTGTGTCACTCGGATGGGAAAGGGTGCGCGGTGAATGACGGTAGCCGGTTTGTCGGGTCCGGCAAGGGTTTGTCGCTACGGCAGCAGCGAAGTGACGACTTGAGCTTGGGTGTTTGCCTGAGCGAGCATCGCAGTACCCGCCTGTTGCAAAATTTGCGTGCGAGCGAGTTCGGTGCTTTCGCTGGCGTAGTCTGTGTCCACAATACGGCTGCGAGCGGCTTGGGTATTTTGCGCTATATTGGTCAGATTGTCGGCTGCGTATTCCAAGCGATTCTGGCTGGCACCGAGGGTGGAGCGATAGGTGTTGAGATTAGCAATC
>MDTF01013334.1_pt1 | contig 18249 bp, 16 predicted proteins | sample 811191 | NCBI WGS metagenome assembly MDTF01 (sample SAMN05326649, study PRJNA326480) | marine metagenome | isolation source: seawater | place: Southern Ocean | collected 2011 | reverse complement strand
TGAATAAACAAAATGTTGCCCGTTTTTAAGATTGGAGTAAAAATGATTAGAGTTTTTCTTTATAAAACTTGTACGATTATTGTTCGGCTAGCAAATAAATTACCACAGTAATGCATATAAAAATGCAGTAATAATGCAAATACACATAGCAGAAATATTAAAAACTGGAGATGTTTCAAATAATTTTTTAGAAAGCACTATTCCTTTCTTATCGTCTTTATTCCCTTCAAAGTAGCTAATTGTATATATGATAAATACAGTAACTAACAACGTAATTCCCATCTGATTCATAAAAGGCACATCAGTTAACAGCCAGTTTTCAGGAGCCACCTTGAAATACATAGCTACAGGGATTGAAGAAATGACCCCCCAAATAGCAGCATTATTTGTTGCTTTTTTATAAAATAAACCCATGAGAAAAACTGCCAATATACCTGGGCTAACTACTCCAGTATATTCTTGAATAAATTGAAAAACTTCTCCTAAGTTACCAAGACCAGGAGCAATCGTCATTGCAATTATTAAAGCAACTAAACCTGACAACCTACCTACCTTTACAATTTGCTTGTCAGTAGCACCATTATTAATTAACGACTTATAAATATCCATTGTGAAAATTGTTGAAGTTGAGTTCAACATAGAAGCTAATGAAGAAACAATTGCAGCTGCTAGTGCAGCTAATATTAGTCCCAAGAAGCCGGATGGAATAAAATTTTTGATTAACCATGGCGCTGCATTATCATTTTCAATAAGACCATTCGCTCCAACAAATGCTTGATCTATTGTTTCTGGATTAAAAGCTCCGGAAGGATCTAAATTCATGACATAAGCAACAATACCAGGGACAACAACAATTAACGGCATCAGTAATTTTAGAAATGCAGCAAAAGCAATTCCCTTTTGACCCTCTTTTAAGTTTTTGGCTGCCAAAGTTCTTTGAATTATGTATTGATTAAATCCCCAATAATATAAATTCGCTACCCACATTCCTCCAACTAAAACTGCAATTCCTGGAAGGTTTTCCCAAGCATCTTTATACTTTCTCTCACCATCAATTATTTCGCCAGGAATCATAATCTCACCTTTAGACAATATCATTGAAAATCTTTCTGGAACTGTATTATAGACATGAATTAATCCATCAAAAAAGCCACCGCTTTCAGTTACATTTGTCAAAGCAAAATAAGTCATCATTAAGCCTCCAAAAATTAAAAGAACAACCTGAATAACATCAGTCCAGGCGACTGCGGCTAAACCACCCCAAAGAGAATAGGCTGCTGCAAATAAACCTAAACCCATTATACTTCCAAAAAGTAAACTTCCATCTCCAGTTCCAATTACAATATCTAAAGCTTTAGCTCCTAAAAATAATACAGATGTAAGGTTTACAAATACAAAAAGAGCGATCCAAAAAATAGCTAAAATGGTTTTTAAGTTAGTACTAAATCTTTTTTCTATAAATTCTGGAATAGTATAAAGTCCTTTTTCAATAAATATTGGTAAAAAATATTTTCCCACAATTAAAAGTGTTATTGCTGCCATCCACTCATAAGATGCAATAGCTAGTCCAGCAGCGAATCCAGATCCGTTCATAGCAATAAATTGTTCAGCAGAAATATTAGCAGCTATAAGGGAAGCTCCAATTGCCCACCAAGGCAACGATTTACCAGCTAAAAAATAATCTTCAGCACTTTTAGATTTACCACCTTTTTCTCTAGAAACATAAAGTCCTACAAACAGAATAATTGTACAATACGATATAAAAACAATAATGTCTAAAGTTGAAATTCCCATAACAAATAGCTGTTTATTTTTAATTAATTTGAATGTAAATCTAACTTATATAAATATATTTAATAAAAATAATTCATAGTTTTTATAATATGATTAATAAAAAAAGAAGTTTTTTTGTTAGTGCTTATAATAATTTTTACCCAAATGATTGTTCAACAGCAAGCACTTGGGGCGGCGCATTAAAATGCTATTCTTCAAGCTGTAATATCATAAAATTAACAGTTACTAGATAGTAGCATTTTTGATTTTCAAATGACTAACCTACATTAAAATTAAATACTGGATTGGCATTATAGCTGAATCATTTAGTTAACATTACAGCTAATTCCTTTTCAGTAATATGACCCAAATCATTTATTTCTTCCATCCAGCTGTCAAGTTGTTTTCTTAAATCATTTAGTTCCTTTGAATAATTATTATTTCCAATCAAATTATTTAATTCAAAAGGATCATTTTCTAAATCATAAAATTCTTCATAGTTCTTAGGAACTTGGAACCAAAGTTTCTGTTCCATAGACAGCATATTTGAATCGTTCAATTTATTTAAATGTCGCATTAAATTCATCTGATTTCTATAAGCTAATGATAATGCATGCGGTTTATTGATATTATAATTTCTAATGTACTTGAACCTTTTACTTTTTACTGCTCTAATTCTATCAGAGTGCTCATCAAATCTATCACTAGCAGTGAATAAATATTTTCTTTTGTTTTTTGATTTCTTAGTTCCTAAAAATGGTTTGCCTTGATATATTTTTGGAATATCAATACTTGCAATAGATAAAATTGTTGGAGCAAAGTCAATGAAATTAAGCATATCTCTATTCCTTTTTTCCTTTACTTTAATGTTAGCGGGGAACTTAATAATTAATGGAACCTTTGATCCTGTTTCATAAATAGCTCTTTTATATCTTGGAAAAGGTCCTCCATGATCACTATAAAAAAAAATATAAGTATTATCATACAATCCCTCATCTTTTAATTTTTTTATAATCAATCCCATCTGCCTATCCATCTCAACTATATTCGAATAGTTTACAGCTAAAGCGTGTCTTGAAATAGAATCGTTGGGAAATAACGGAGGAACTGTTAAATTATTTGGATCTACTTTAAGTTGTTCCTTATCCCTTTTCCATATTTCAGATTCATGGGTTACATTAAAGTTAAAAACTGAAAAAAAAGGTTGCCCCTCTTCCCTATTTTCCCATGATGCGTCATTATTAGAATCGTCCCAGGCTTCATCCCTTAATTTAAAATTATAATCTCTTTTAGAATTGTTTGTACAATAATATCCTTTTTCTCTTAAGATTTGAGTGAAAGGTTTAATGCTTTCTGCTAATTTTGATGAATAATATGGTACTTCCAAGGAAGCTTCTTTTTCGCTTCTTGTATTTCTGTAGTCACTTAATGCTCTCATGTTTCCGGTTCCAATTGAATTAGGATACATTCCAGTAATTATTCCACTTCTGGCAGGTGCACAAACAGGATAAGGAGAGTTCATGTCATCGTACACAGTTCCATTTTTAAGTAAAAAACTAATATTAGGTAATTCAATAGATTTATCTCCATAAAATGGAAAAAAATGTTGAGACTGGTCTTCAGTAACAAGCCAAATAATATTTGGTTGATTTTGTTTTTGTGCACACCCAATTAATGTAGTAAGCAATAAAACAAAAGGACAGAAAAATTTAAACAACTTTTTCATATAAAATTTAATATATTAAATTTTGTAAATTAATCATTATGAAATATATTAAAATTACTTTAAGCTTATTATCATTTATAATAATATTTGGATGTAATAAAAAAAACACAATTGATAAAAATCAAAAACTAAATGTTCTTTTTTTAATTGCAGATGATTTAAACTGCGATTTGGGTTCTTACGGACATTCTCAAGTAATAAGTCCAAACATTGACAAATTAGCAAAAAATGGAACTCTTTTTGCAAATGCACACAACCAATACCCATTATGTGGCCCCTCAAGAGCTTCTTTTATGACCGGAATGTATGCGGATCAAACTAAGATGACTAATAATAATGTATTGTTAAGAACTACAGTTCCTGATGTTATAACAATGGGGCAAAGATTTAGACAACAAGGTTATAGATCTGTAAGAATTGGTAAAATTTATCATTATGATAATCCTAGTTCTATAGGAACATCTAGCGCTGACGATATATATACTTGGGATCAAACAATTAATCCATATGGAAGAGATAAAATTGAGGAATATAAAATAAATACTTTGGTACCTAGACAATACGGGGGGACTTTAAGTTGGTTAGCAGCCGATGGTAAAGATGAAGAACAAACTGATGGAATTGGTGCAACTGAAGCAATAGAGCAACTAGAAAGTTTTTCTAAAACTGGACAAAACTTTTTTTTAGCTGTAGGAATGTATAGACCACACACACCATTTGTTGCTCCAAAGAAATATTTTGATATGTACGATAGAGAATCTATTGAAATACCCTATGGCGGAAGCAGTGACGAATATTTGAAAACGATTCCCAAAACAGCATCTAGCTCAATAAGATGGAAAAAAGATCAAATAACATTAAACTTAAAATCTAATAAAAAACTTGCCCAAGAGATCAAAGAAGCATACTTCGCTACAACTACTTTTGTAGACGCTCAAATTGGAAGAATCTTGAAAAAATTAAAACAAACTGGTTTAGATAAAAATACAATTGTAGTATTTATATCAGATCATGGATATCATCTGGGTGAACATGGACACTGGCAAAAACAAACTCTTTTTGATAATTCCACAAGAGTTCCTATGATTTTTTCAGGTCCTGGTATAGAAAGTAATGTTAGAATCGAAAATTCACCAGTAGAATTAATTGATATTTATCCAACATTAATGGATTTAACTGGGATTGAAACACCAGACCATGTTGTCGGAAAAAGTCTTAAACCAATTTTTAAGAATAATAATATCAAAATAAGAAATAGTGCATTAACAAAATGGAGGAATGGATATTCAATTAAAACAGAAAATTTCAGACTAACTAAATGGGGAAATAATGGTGAATTAGGATATGAACTTTACAATCATAATAAAGATAAGGAAGAATTAAAGAATCTTGTAAATGATCCTGATTACTCATTATTACTTGACTCTTTGAAAATAGAAATTAATTTAAGAATAGCAGATGCAAAACAAAGACCTAAAGGAATTGGAAGACAATTTGAACAAAAATCTTACCGTAAAGCACCTAACTTAACTCATGGAGATATTTATAATAAAAATGGTGAAAGAATTTATTTAAAACCACCAAATGAATAAAAAAATAACATTAAATTTTTATAATATTTAATTATGAATTAAAAAAAATCAATGTAATTAGTTCATTTTATTAAATTTTACATAAAATTATTAAAAAACATATAAATAATTAAACTTAAATTTTATTTTTGCTCTAATGTGCGCGCACACTATTTTTTATAAATTATGAACAGATATATATTATTAATTGTCATTTTCTTTAGTTTAAGTGTGTTTTCTCAAAATAGTTCTGAAAATCCAAATTTTATTTTTATTCTGGCTGATGACCAGGGTTGGAATGGTACATCAGTTGAAATGATAAATGGTTTAAAAGAATCTAAGAGTGATTTTTACGAGACTCCTAATATTGAAAAACTAGCCAATCATGGAATGAAATTCTCATATGCTTATTCTAGTGCACCTGTATGTGCTCCCTCAAGATATAGTATTCAGTTTGGTCAATCTCCTGCAAGACTTAAAATGATTAGAGTTGGAATGAATACCAAACATATTAATCATAATGATGATTACACAATTCCTAAACAATTAAAAAAAGTGAATCCAAATTATATGACAGCCCATTATGGGAAATGGGGTATGGATTCTAGCCCAAAAACTTTAGGATATGACATCAGCGATGGTCCAACTAAGAATAAAGAGGGAGTTTTTAATTATAAGTCGAACAAATTACAATGGAGTAATAATTTTGATAAGGATCCAAAAAAATATTTAGTATTACTCAAAGAGCAATTCAATTTATTTCTACAAGTCATAAGGAGAAAAAACCTTTCTATCTGCAAATATCTCATTATGCGATACACTCAGATTTAGTAATGAAAAAAGAAACATTTGAAAAATATAATATTAAGAAGAAGGGTGAAATTCATAACAACATAGGTCTTGCTTCAATGACAGAGGATTTGGACACCAGTGTGGGATATATATTAGAAAAATTAAAAGAATTGGATATTGAAAAAAATACCTACGTAATTTATAGTTCTGACAATGGATCTGTTCCTATAATTGTCCCAAGAAAAAATTATAAAAGAGGATATAATCATCCCTTAAAAAGAGGTAAATGGGATGCTAGTGAAGGTGGAATTAGAGTTCCATTTATAGTCTCTGGACCTGAAATTAAAGCTGGATCACAAACAGAAACACCTATATCATTTTCAGATTTATTACCAACAATAATTGATTTGGCAGGTGGAAAAAAAATAAAAAATAAAAAATTAGATGGTGGTAGTTTTAGACAAATATTATTAAATAATAGTAAAGAAATTAAAAGAAATTTTAATGGAATTGTTTTTCATGTTCCTTATGAAAATAGGATTGCTCTTGGAAGAGCCCACTCTGCAATAATTGTTGATAAAATGAAATTAATTAAGTTTTATGATAATAATGAAACTAAATTATTTAATTTAAAAAATGATATGAGTGAAAACCAAAATTTACGAATTAAAAGAAAAAAATTAGGTGACAAATTAGAAAAAAAAATGAGCGATTATTTAAGTGATATTAAAGCTCCCAAATGGAAAGATGGCATAACCTGGAAAACGAATACGTTAGAATTTATCAATTCTTTCCACTAAGTTTTCTTTAAACAAATATGATTAACAAAAAAATATTCTCGATCAATATATATTTCACTACTTTAATAACTTAAAAAAAAATTATGACTAAACTATATGTTTTATTTTTTTCTTTAACCTTTTCTCTTTCCATTTTTTCACAGGATGGGTTTCAAGAAAAAGCAAAGAAAATTACTGATGAAATGACAACTGTTTTATCTTTAGACGAAGTAACTTCTGAAAAGGTATATATTATTCAGCTCAAAAGATTTATTGATGCTCAAAAAATTCGAAAAATACACAAAGAAGATAAGGAAGTAAAAAAAGCCGAATTGAAAAAAGTAGGAAATAAATTATGGGGTAAACTTAATCGTTTATTAGGGAAAGATAAAATGAAATCCTGGAGTAAGTACAGGAAAAATAAATAGGTTAAATTTTAGTTTTTCAAGAACCATTGTATGCACCTATATTTGGCTTTTCTGAGTTCGAAACTGAGTTGCCGAAATAATCTTTTCCTCCGTTATTTTTAATAAAATTTTTTAAATTATTACTACCACTTATTAAAATTCCTTTTCCTATTGCAGGACTCCCAGATTGTAATTTGTAATCATCTGGATTAGTTGATCCTGGATTAACCATTTTAGGATCAATAAAGATTTCGCTTGAATGATGTTTAAATGCTGTATTATTATCAACAGTTACGTTACCAAAATATAGATTATTTCTGAAAAAATTTAAATCAGAAGCATTATTCGTTAATAGGTTTACAGAAGCACCTGAGCTTATGTATATTAAATTATTATAAACAAATGTATCTTCTGTGTTCTCTCTAATAAGTATGCCAGGCGACATTGCATTATTTGTTTCGGGATTTCTGGATGGAACAAAAATAGTATTGTTGTAAATAAAATTATTTTTTGAACCGATTCTTCTGTTTGTTCCTGCAAAATCAGAAACCCAAAAAATTTTTCCATTATGAATTCCTGTCCTAGTACCGTCTCCAATACTTATGTTGTACCTATATCCACAATCCAAGTTTTCTCCCAAAATTTCAACAAAACCACCAAAATTATTTTTACTCAAGCAGTATTGTATAACTACTCTTTCATTTCCCCAATCTATATGGGCACCAAAAGAGTCTTGAACACCATAAGCTTCTTCAAATGTACTGTTCTGAATAATAGCATCATTACAAGTATATAACCAAAGACCACTGCCTCTTTCCCACATCCTACTATCTTTTTTAGATCCTGTTCTTTTAAACGTAGAATTTTCAATTAAAATATTTTTTGATCTTGCAATTACAATTCCCGAACCCCCAGTGTCATAAAATTTAGAATTCGTTATGGATATATTTCTATGATAAACTTCAGCCTTAGCTTCAGACATTCTATTGACAATATGAATTCCATAATGCCCTGTTAAACTAATATCTACATTGTCAATTGAGATTCCGTTATAATAATTTATTTCCGTATTGTTATAGGATTCAAACCTAATACCATATCCTTGATGATTGTATGATCTTTCAGTGGGTGTTGGGTATATATTAGCAATTTTAATATTAGAAACTTTTAGATGATTTATATTTTTTCCTGCACCAAATCTAAGAGCAAGAATACCAAATCTTTCATTCTGACCTGAGCGATTTGAGGCATTCATTAACTTTTCACTTCCATCAGATTTTTTATGTGAAGATTCATTTTTTAACTCAAAATTATTTATTTCTATATATTCTACATTTTCTAAAAATATAGAAGCTTGATAACCATTGCCATCGATTATTGGTTTTCCGCTAGATCCGTAGCTTTCTATAATTATGGGACTTATTTCATTTCCAGAACCTCTTAATTTAAAATACCCTTTCCAGGAATCTCCGGACTTGAATTTAATTTTATCTCCAGGAGCAAATGTGATACTATTTATTTTTCCTAAGTTTTTAAATGCATTAGATTCAGATTTACCATCATTTGTATCATCTCCTAAGGAAAAACTGATATAGTATGTTGTATTTCCACTTGATGTTGAGTCAGAGTATTTGTCTGGATCTGTTTCACTGCCAGAACTATCAACTGTATTATCTGCTTCACTGCTAACTTCTTCTCCTTCTAAACCATAAGAACATCCAATTACAAATAAAATTGATAAAAACAAAAATCTTAATTTCATAAATAATGTATATTGAAACGATATCAATTTTCTCTTCAATCAGAAAAAATTTAGATTTAATATTTATAATTACTAAATTATCAGTCGCTATATAGTTTTATTTTTTTTTGTAAATAAAACTTTTATCTAATACTTCTGAATCTTTATACTTTACTCTCATTTCTTTTAATTCTTCTGTTAATTCTTTAACTATATCTTTATAATCAGGATTATTGTAAACATTATTCATCTCATTTGGATCATTTAACCTGTCGTACAATTCCCATTCGTCAACATCGTAATAAAAACGAACTAATTTGAATTCTTTGTTGACTATTCCGTAGTGTCTTTTAGCCATATGAACAGAAGGATATTCATAGTAATGATAATAAACAGCCTCTCTATTCCAACTCTCAGTATTTCCAGTTAATAAAGGAATTAAACTTTCACCCTGCATATCCCCAGGTGCATCTATCATTGCGGCTTCTAAAAAAGTTTGAGCAAAATCTAAATTTTGAACCATTTCCTGGTTGGTTGTACCTGGCTTAATTTTATTTGGCCATTTTATCATTAATGGAGTTTTAAATGACTCGTCATAAATAAATCTCTTATCAAACCATCCGTGCTCTCCTAAATAAAATCCCTGATCAGAAGTGTAAACAACTATTGTATTTTCATCTAAACCAGTCTCGTCTAAGTAATCTAAAACCCTCCCAACATTGTCATCAACAGAAGAAATAGTTGCCAAATAATCTTGCATATACCTTTGAAATTTCCATTGCATCTTCTCCTTATCATTCATAGTAGGCCAATTTTCTTTAAAATCCTTACTAATCTTGTCTAAAGTGACATCGTATTTTTTCTTTTGTTCCTTGTTTGCTCTTCCAAAAGGGCGATAAAATCCTTGTGCAGTAGGACGCATTAAACTACCATCACCTTTAATATAAACAATCTCAGGCTCTACTTTACCCATTTCTTTTATTGTCTCAGGTCTTACTTTACTGTCATGCATATATTGCATATGAGTTAAAATATTCATTTCTGCTGTTTTAGCAGCAGTTCCTCTTCCAGAATAATCATCAAAAAGAGTTTCTGGTTCTGGAAATTCTTTTTCATAAAACTCAGCAAACTTTTCAGGACTTGGCCACCAAGCTCTATGGGGAGCCTTATGTAAATACATCATCATAAAAGGCTTTTCTTTATCTCTCTTTTTATCTAACCAATCTAAAGTTACATCAGTTATTATATCGGTTACATATCCAGTAATAATCGTGTCTCTGTCCTTTCCAATAAATCTAGGATTAATGTAAGAACCTTGTCCTGGTAAGATTAAGAAGTCATCTACTCCTTTAGGATTATTTCCAAAGTGAAGTTTTCCAAACATTGCTGTTTGATATCCAGCTTGTTGAAAAAGTTGGGGAAATGTAGTTTGTGAATCATCAAATTTAGCATGATTATCAATTTTTCCGTTCAAATGACTGTGTTTACCAGTAAGTATAACTGCTCTAGAGGGAGCGCATATAGAATTAGTAACTGAAGCGTTATGAAAAAGCATTCCTTCATTTGCAATTCTATCAATATTGGGTGTTTGTATTAACCTATCGTCATAAGCACTAATAGCTTGATAAGCGTGGTCATCAGACATTATAAATAATATGTTAGGCCTTTCTTTTTTTTGTTTTTTAAATGAACAGCTAGAAAGGAAAAGTGAGATTATAAAAAAGAAAGGGAATATATATTTCATATAATTTTAAAAAATATTTAATTTATTTGTAAGTCTAAAATTAATACAAATTTTTTAACTAAAAGCTTCTCTTATTTCATCTGTTATTCTACATGGTTTATTTGTTTTAGCAGAAATTAAACACCACATAGTCTTAGATGAAACAAGTAATTTATTAGTATCCTTATTATAAATTTCAACTATTCTAACCGACTTAACTCCTTCATTTTTTTCTATATATGTTTTAAGTCTAATTTTATCATTTAAAAATGCAGGATTTAAATATTTTATTTGATGTTCTAATAAAATCCAATAATAATTATCTTTTATTTCATCAGAAACAAGACTTTTCCAATGATTTTTTGCAATTTCTTGAACCCATTGAATGTAGATTACATTATTAACATGATTTAAGTCATCTAAATCGTTTTTTGAAACACTAATTTCTTGTTCTAAGGTTTTCATTAAGCCATATTGATATTAATTATTTTTTTCAAAAATCATACAATGTTGCCAAGGAAGATTATCTATATTTTTTTTAAGTTTAAAGCCAGCTGCTTTCATTTCTTTCAAAGCTTGTTTTTCAGTCATTTTGTGTATTTTTTTTATAGGAACTTTTAAATCTTCTCCTCTATACTCAATTAAAAATAACTGACCGTTAGATTTCAACGCGTTTTTCATTGAAGCGATCATTTCTACTGGAAAATTAAACTCATGATAAACATCTACCATTAAAATTTTATCTACTGAATTTTTAGGTAAGAAAACACTTTTTTCGCTTCCAAGAATAGTTAAAATATTTTTGACTTTCCCAAACTCTTTGGTCTTTTCAATAGACATCAACATTTCGGCTTGAATATCTACAGCATAAACCAACCCATCTTTAACTATCGGTGCTATTCTGAATGCATGATATCCAGATCCAGATCCAATATCTGCTATAACATCATTGGATTTAATAGCCATGTTTTGAATCAAGTTCGAAACGTTTTCTTCTTTTTCTCGTTCAGATCTTTCTAGCCAACCAATACCTTCAAATCCCATCACGTGGGCAATCTCTCTTCCCATATACCACTTTCCAATACCATTAAAATCTCCACTTTTAAAAGTATAATTGTTTTCATTAATGGACTCTTGTGCTTCGCATTCATTTGATAATACTAAAGCAGTAAAGAAGAATAAAAAAGTGAATTTTTTCATTAAATTTAACTTTTAGTAATTATTCTCAATTACGTAAATATTTTTTGTCAATATAAAATGTTCCAAACGGAATTATTGATGCAACCAAAATTATCATAAAGGTTTTGATATTCCATTTCATTTTATATCTGATAGAAATCGCTAACAAAATATAACTAATAAATAAAATTCCGTGTGGCATTCCAAGCATTTTTACATAGATTTCGTTTCCTAGAAAATATTTTATTGGTACTGCAATAAAAAGAAGTAACAAGTAAGATGCTCCCTCAAATAAACTAATTAATCTAAATAACTGTTTCAAAATAATATTTAATTTTTAGAGGCATTATAAAATTGCATCCCTAAGTTAGAATTATTAATATGATCGAACAAAGTAGCATTATCCCAATGCGACCCAGTCCCCCACAGCGTAGAACATCCTGTTGACACCCAAGCAGGCTCCCAATAAACAATTCCCTCTCCTCCACTTTCATGTATTTTTGTTTTTAAATCGTTTAAGTAATCTAATTGTCCTTTTTGAGAAGCAGGATAGTTAGGGATTAAACCATTTTCATTAATAATATTATTTGCAGAATCCACATTATCTAATGTAAAAGGATATCCAGTTTCTACAATCATTAATCTTTTATTATAAGTTTCTATTAATGTTTTAATTGGTGTTTCAATAGAATTTAAATCATACTCGGACCACATAGGATAATAAGACAAACCAATCCAATCATAATCTGTTACACCTGCTGAATTTGCTTGCTCAAACCACCATAATCCATTTTCAGGTTGAGCAATATGTAACATTATTTCAATTTTTTTATTTTTTGAAGAATTAATATCTCTAACAGCTTGAATTCCATTATTTAATAATGATGAATTTCTAGTCCAGTCAATTGGCCATTTTAATTCTCCATTTTGCAAAATCATTCCATTGATTTCATTACCTATTTGAATAATGTCAGGTAAAAGACCAGAGTTAGCTAAAATATTTAAGGTGTCATATGTATAATTGTAAAGCAAATCACCTAAAGCTTCAGTATTATTTATTTGACCTAACCAAGCAGATGGTATTTCTTGATTAGATGGATCTGCCCAAGTATCTGAATAATGAAAATCCAATAAGACTTTCATCCCCTCAGATTTAGCACGTTGAATAGATTTTTTTACATCATTAATATTGGAGTAGTTTGTCCAAGTTGGATTATGCCATAATCGAATTCGAACTAAATTAGTTCCTGCTTCTGCAAAAATTTTATATGGATCTTTAATGTTTTTATTGAAATCTTTATAAACAGCACCACAATCTTCCATCTCATTTACATACGAGAGGTCTGCTCCATAATAAAAAACATTAGAACTTGGATTTTCTACAACAACAGATTCGGAATCTTCTTTAGAACAAGAAAAAAAAAGAATTAAAATGATTAAAATTTTTTTCAAAAATCTATAATTTAAAAATTATTTAATATCATATCAGCTGCTTTTTCAGCAATCATATACACAGGAGCATTTGTATTTCCTGAAACAATTAAAGGCATTATAGAAGCATCAACTACTCTTAAATTAGATATCCCATGTACTCTTAACATTGGATCTACTACAGCCTTACTATCAACTCCCATTTTACAAGTTCCAACAGGATGATAAACAGTTTCAATTGTTTTTTTAATATGTTTAATAAGTGAATCGTCTGATGAACGATCAAATGGAAGTCTGTCTTTTAGTGTGTGTTTTTTTAAAGCTTCATCTTTCATTAAATTGAATACTAACTTCCCCCCTTTAATTAGCTGATCTAGATCTTCTTTTTCTTTCAGAAAATTAGGTTGAATTATCGGTGAATCTTTTGGATTTGATGAAGAAAGAGTAACTGTCCCCCTACTTTTTGGATGCAATAAAGTAGGTAATATAGTAAAACCATCAACTCTTGGATAATCATACAGATCATATGCGTCATAACCATATTTATCGTCTATACATATAGGAGAAAAGTGTAATTGGAAATTTATTTTCCCGCCTTTTTGATTAAGATCAAAAAAAGCCATCCCCTCTAAAGGACCTACACAAAATACACCTTTTTTATTTACAAAATAATTCCAAGCTGCTTTGAGTTGTTTTAATGGCGATATATAATGATTGATACCTTGTTGAGTTTTAGTTTGAGCACATATTGGATAGAATAAATGATCTTGTAAATTCTTTCCTACTCCGTTAAGCTCATGTAAACAGTCTATCTTATGTTTATTTAATTCTGAAGAATCACCAATCCCAGATAACATTAGTAGTTGTGGTGATTGAAAAGCTCCTGCAGAAACAATAATCTCTTTATCTGCATTTACTTGATTTATTTTTGATCCTTTTAAATACTCCACACCTACAGCTTCTTTTCCTCTTAAAATAATTCTACTAACCTTAGCATGAGTAATAGTAGTTAAGTTTGATCTATTTAAAATAGGTTTTAAAAATGCAGCTGCTCCACTATGTCTCTTTCCATTTTTAATTGTGCTGTGAACAACACCAGCACCTTCTTGAGTAATTCCATTATAATCATTATTTTTAGGAATTCCATTGTTTTTACAAGCCAAAATAAATCCATCAACGTAAGGTGTCTTAAATTTTGTTGGTAGAGTTACACCTAATTCACCCGAAGATCCATGATAATCAGAACCAACTTTATCAATTTGCTCATGACTCTCTGATTTCTTAAAAAATGGAAGAATGTCCTTGTAACCCCAACCTTTATTACCAAGTTCTGCCCAAGCATCGTAATCTTCGGAATTTCCTCTCACGTATGCCATGGCGTTTGTTGAGCTACTCCCACCCAGTGTTTTACCTCTTGGTAAATAAATTTTTCGATTTAAAACATTTTTCTGCTTTTCAGTCCAAAAACCCCAATCTTGTTTGCTTTTATGAATCTTTAAATAAGCCCCTGGAATATGAATATTCATATTAGAATCTGGACCACCTGCTTCTAATAATAAAACTGAATTATTTGGATTTTTAGATAAACGATTTGCCAATACACAACCTGCAGAACCAGCTCCAATTATAATATAGTCGTAAGATTGACTCATAGTTTAACTAAGTTAAAACAAAAGCCAAGAATAATATAAATAAAAAAATGTATTTACTATTTAATTTTTACCAAAAGATATATTATCAAAATATATTATATGATCACTTGATCTTTCCTTAAAATCGGGAAATATAACTATTTGATCAATTATTCCTGTTTTACCTTTTCCAATACTTCCAGACAGATCAAAAGTTAATTCTTCCCATTCATTAGTTTTGGTATTTGCAACTTTAATTTCTGGTTGAGCTTCACCATCTGATTCAACAAACTTTAAACCAACGTCACTAATTACAGTTTTATAAACCATAATTTTAACAATACTGTTATTGGAATCAAATTTAAATGAACCTAGGTCAGAGCCATGTTGAGATTCACAACCAGCGAAAGCTTTTCCTGAACTCAAAGCTGTAAATTTAGCAACTTTAGAGGATGTATTTATTCCCGAAGAATTAGGATTAGAAACAATTTCTAAAGCAGGTGGATTGTCAGTGTTTTCAAATACTTTCCAAGTCCAATTAGCACCATAACCATTAGATTCGAAATCAATTGGACCATTAGGCTTTGTTCCATTACCAGTATCTCCACCGCCACCAGAATCATTTTGATTAAAAACTGCTTTTATTGACTTATCCGAAGTTAAATTAATTATGTAAGGATTTTTTTGTCCTGAAATATCCCCTTGCCATTCAACAAATTTCCAATCTTCAGATGGAATTGCTTCAACTTCAATAATAGATCCACTATTGTAATTGGATACTGATCCAGATTTAATTAATTTTTCTGTAACATTCCCTTGTCCAATAGTTTCAATATTTAAAGAATATTTCTTTTTAATAAAATTAGCGATAACTAATTTATCCATATTCATTATTATGCTCGTACTAGTTTCAGATCCAGATGCACCTGTCCAATTTTGAAATACGTATTCCGATGAAGCTACAGCTGTAATTTGAGCAGATTCACCATTATCATAATCAGCTTTTGATGGACTAACAGAACCTCCATTTATTGGATTAGATGAAGTAAACAAAGTGTGAATAATCGGATCTTCAGAACAAGATAAAATTGTAAGAATAAAAGCAACAAAAAATAAATTTTTCATAATGTGTATTTAATACATATTACAATTATATTTAATGCTAATAAAATAAAAAACCTTTACAACTCACAACAATTGGAACATTATTTTAAACAACTAATAATCATGATCTTATATTAAAAATGTATAGTAATTGTAATGTATTTATATAATTTGAAATATTTTTATTTATTTACAATTATTGGTTGAGTCCAGGCTTGAGTTGTTTCTCCTTTAACATAAGGGTTAATTTTAATTTCATTTGAGTTAATTTTTACTCTAACAAAAAGATCGTTTTTTTCAAAAATATAATTTGCTGAATTACCTTTAACAGTTTTTAATATTTCTACTTGAGATCCTTCTTTTTTGTAACCCAAAAAGATTATTTCATAATCAACTTCTTTTTTAGGCTTTATTTCAATTAAAATTTTTTGTTTATTATGTTTGACTTGTTTTAGTTCAATTCCTGATGAAGAATAAAATTTACCTGATTCCATAGCCTCAATCAAACTTAAAGTTTCAATTTTCTTTGAATTTACCATAACCCAACCCCTTCCTGTGTTACTAAGATTTGTAGATTTTTGATGATAATTATGACTATCGTCAGTGGCAATTCCCATTAATAAAGGTTTATTACTATTGAAATAAGAAATATTTATTAAATCCCACATTGTTTCAAGATCAATATGCAAATCATCTCCCTCATTATGAACAGCAGGATGTCCATTGTATACTTCAAAAAATCTTTCGCCGCTGAGTTTTTTTAAATCTTCAACATTAATTCCATATCCAAAATTTGGATGGTTAATATGAGCAAACATTGGAATGTTTAATTTTTCTCTTTGCAAATTAACAGCATCAATGGTTTTTTGCATAACATCATAAACAGATTCTCCTTTAAATGGATCAATCTTTTCTTTAATATTAGTTACGTTAATGTGAACTGGTTTATTTTTAAAAGATGATGTTACTTCTTCAGATTTAATAACAATAAATGAATTTAAATCCTCAAGTTTAGCTTTATATTCATCAAAGGTTTTTAATCTTACATAGTTTCCTGTAGAATCGTTTTTTGATTCAACCCATTCTCCAAAACGTTTTTTATATTTTTCTAAACTATTATTTTTTAAATCTGATTGCTTAAGCTTGTACCAATAAATACCATCTGCTATTGTATTGTGATCTGACAAAGCAATAAATTGATAATTATTGTTTTTATACCAATCGATTATCATTTCAGGAAAATCATCTCCATCACTCCAAAAAGAATGAGTGTGTAAATTACCTTTTTGCCAATGTTGATCATTTACATTTTCATTGCAAGAAATTAAAAGCATTGAAATTAATAATAAAAGTTTTTTCATGATTTAAATATATTTAATTAGGATTCAATAATTAATTACTCGATTTAATTTTATTTTTTTTTATTTCTTTTATTATAATTCTTATCTCCTCTAGTTTTAGATTTTTTATACTTAGCTGCTATTTTAAATTTATAAGATCCTCCAAGATTAACCTTACTATTCTTTTTAGATTTCTTTTCATTACTCATACTTAAATATAAAAAAGTTAATGAACTAATCGTATGAATACAATAAGCATCTTTTTTAATTAGGTATGGTGTTTGTTAATATTAATTTAAATCTTAAACGATATTTAAAATGAAAAATTACATTTCAATATTATTTTTATTCATTTCAACGTCAGTTTTTAGCCAAAGTATTGATGTATTAAACCCATCTCAAGAAATAGGAATTGATAATTGGAACATAGTTAATGACAATGTTATGGGTGGACTATCTGAATCTAATTTAGTAATAACCGATGAAAATAACTTAATGTTTTACGGTAATGTATCTTTAAAGAATAATGGTGGATTTGCTTCAAGTAGATTGAGATTTGATAAAGGTAAATTGAAAGATATTAAAGCTTTTCAACTTAGAGTAAAAGGAGATGGAAAAAAATATAAATTTAGATTGAGAGAAAGCTATAGGTCTTCAAACTATTCAACTGATTTCGAAACTAAATCAGGAATTTGGATTGATATTGAAATTTTAGTTTCAGATTTAAATCCCATGTTTATGGGATACTATTCTAGAAATGCAAAAAAATTAAAAATTGAAAATATAAGTTCATTAGGTTTTCAAATTTCAGATAAACAAAATGGAGAGTTTAATCTTGAGATTATGCATGTTAAAGCTTTATATTAAAATACAAATTATTTGAGATAATAAATAACAACTAAAAACTTAAATAATTATTAGTATCTGCTCAATTTGAATGTGTATTTTTGGGCTTATATAAATGAATAAATATTAATGAACTTACTCTCTGTAGAAGGAATTTCTAAATCATATGGTGAAAAAGTTATTTTTGAATCTCTTTCATTTGGTGT
>MDTF01017410.1_pt1 | contig 18266 bp, 18 predicted proteins | sample 811191 | NCBI WGS metagenome assembly MDTF01 (sample SAMN05326649, study PRJNA326480) | marine metagenome | isolation source: seawater | place: Southern Ocean | collected 2011 | reverse complement strand
TAGACCAGCTAGATGATTGGCCAGAGCAAGTACGCACTATGCAGCGCAATTGGATTGGTCGATCTCAAGGCGTAGAACTCAGCTTTGAAGTGCCCGGTCACGGCCCTTTAGAGGTGTTTACTACCCGCCCAGATACCTTAATGGGCGTCACTTATCTAGCCGTTGCCCCACAACATCCGCTAGCCCTTAAGGCCGCCCTTACTAACACTGCCATGGCACAATTTATACACAGCTGCAAAAACATGAAAGTCGCTGAAGCCGACATGGCAACCATGGATAAGCTAGGTATAGACACAGGCTTTACTGCCACCCACCCCATTACAGGCGCATCTGTGCCAGTTTGGGCGGCTAACTTTGTCCTCATGGATTATGGCTCTGGCGCGATAATGTCGGTGCCAGGCCATGACCAGCGCGATTGGGAGTTTGCTACTAAATATGGACTGAAGATTCAGCAGGTCATTCGCTCTGCCGATGAACCAATTAAGGTCGATGTGTCTGTGGCGGCTTTCACTGCCAAAGGCTTACTCGTTAATTCTGGCATGTTTGATGAAATGGACTTTCAACTGGCCTTTGATGCGATTACCGCACAACTTGAGCGTTTAGGTAAAGGGAAAGTGACCACCAACTACCGCCTTCGCGATTGGGGTGTATCACGCCAAAGATACTGGGGGGCTCCAATCCCAGTCATTAATTGTAATGCGTGTGGCGCTGTGGCGGTGCCAGAAGACCAACTGCCGGTGGTATTGCCTACCGATGTTGAATTTGATGGCAGTGGCTCACCACTTAAAAAAATGGCCTCATTTATAAACACTAGCTGCCCTAAGTGTGGCGCTGCAGCAGAACGTGAAACCGATACTTTTGACACCTTTATGGAGTCTTCTTGGTACTACGCGCGTTTCACCAGCGCCAACCATAATGACAGCATGCTAGCGCCACAATCCGCCGACTATTGGGCTCCAGTAGATCACTATGTGGGGGGTATTGAGCACGCTATTTTGCACTTATTGTACTCGCGCTTCTTTCACAAGCTGATGCGTGATATAGGCCTAGTTTCCTGCGATGAACCTTTTAAAAAGCTACTTTGCCAAGGCATGGTGTTAGCTCATACCTACTACCAGCAAGACGAAAAGGGTGGCCAGGATTGGATTTCACCAAATGATGTGGACCCCGTTGTTGACGAAAAAGGACGCATTACTGGTGCTGTAAAAAAGTCTGATGAAGCCACCGTCCTTTACGATGGCATGGGCAAGATGTCAAAGTCTAAGAATAACGGTATTGATCCACAAACGATGATTGATCGTTACGGTGCAGACGTGGTGCGTTTATTTACCATGTTTGCAGCGCCTCCAGAGCAATCACTTGAATGGTCTGACGCCGGCCTTGGGGGTTCTCAAAGGTTTATTAAGCGTTTTTGGAAACAAGTACAGCAGCACTTAACTGTGGGCGCTGCACCAGCTTTACAGGCTAACCAACTGAATCAAAAGCAACAAGATATGCGGCGTAAAACCCATGAAACGATCCGCAAGGTCAGTGATGATATTGAGCGCCGCAACACTTTTAATACAGCGATTGCAGCAATTATGGAATTAAGCAATGCCACATCTAAATTTGATGATATGAGCGATCAAGGCAGGGCGGTAAGAGCCGAAAGCTTAACCACAGCCATATTATTGATGTCACCTTTTACGCCACATTTATGTCATACGCTATGGCAAGCATTTTCTGGTACTGATACCATTTTACAAGCACCGTGGCCTGAGGTTGATGAAACTGCCCTTGTGAAGTCTACCATTGACATGATGATTCAAGTCAATGGTAAGCTGCGCAGCAAAATTACTATTGATGCTAATATGGATCGAGACACTATCCAGCAATTGGCCTTGGCTGATGAGAACGTTCAGAGTTTTATGCTCGACATGTCGATCCGAAAAATCATTGTTGTGCCAAATAAACTGGTTAATATTGTGGTTAGTTAAGTTGCAGGAAAACCGCCTAAGATGCACTAGATAGGAAGTATTAAATGAACAACATAAGCGCTACGCCAAGTCTGCTATTAAGGTTTGGATTATTGATGTGTCTCAGCCTTGTGGTCAGTAGTTGTGGCTTTTATTTGCAAGGCCAAAGCCAAAGAACCTTCCCATCTCAGCTCAACCTGTATGTGGATGATGCTTTATTAGCTGCAGTGGTGAGTGAAAACTTGCGACAACATCAAGTGTCTTTAAACCTATTGGAATCTGTCGTGGAAGCCGATACTAGGGCGCCCACCCTACAACTCACCCGCACCCTAAGAAACAAGTCAGCGTTAACTTTAGATACTAATGGTGAGGCCTTAGTTTGGCGCTACACCCTAAGTAGCCATTACCTATTTGTTGCAGCAGGCACTTTATTAGAGGCCGACACGCAAGTTAAAAGCTTTTCATTAGCACCTATCTCTGTCAGTACCGACCTTGATTTAAGTGGCACTAACGCCACCGTTAACGAACGCGTAGAAGCTGATAGCTGGGCCTTACTATATCAGCAACTTGGCACTCGCATTGCACGCCAGCTTAGTTTTGAATAATGCGTATCAAACCAGACCAACTGCAAAACCACTTAACTAACGGCCTAGCTAGATGCTATATGGTGCATGGGGACGAAGTGTTATTGCAGCAAGAAATATGTGATGCTATCCGCAATAAAGCCCGCCAAGAGGGTTTTGTTGAGCGTGATCTATTCCACGTAGAAGGTCGCTTTGATTGGCAACAAATTACTGCTGCAGATCAAGCCATGTCACTTTTTTCTAGCCGCAAAATTATTGAAATTAGGATTCCTAGTGGCAAGCTCAGTAAAGAAGGTTCTGGCGCTATTAGCCAACTGGTTGCCCAGCCTAACCCTGACAATCTCGTGTTAATTAGTAGTGGTAAAATTGACGCCAAAACCCAAAATAGTCAATGGTTCAAAGCCCTTGATAAGGTTGGAGTGTGCATGGCTATTTTTCCTTTAGAGGCTGCACAAATGGGCCGTTGGATTAATCAACGAAGCCGCGCTCTGGAACTAAACATAACCTCTGAGGCTTGCCAACTGCTGATTCAAAGAACCGAAGGTAACCTGCTTGCCACAGCTCAAGAACTAGAGAAGTTCACTCTTAATGGCGCCGGTTTTGAAATCACCGCGCAACATATCGACGCCGATGTAGGCGGCCATGCCCGTTATAGCAACTACCAACTGGTAGATACTGCCCTTAGTGGCCAAGCTCACCACAGCCTCACCATGCTTTATGGCTTAAAGGAAGAAGGCGCTAAAGCCATGGATCTATTGTGGGTATTGAGTCGAGAAATTAGGTTACTCATCAAATTGATTGATCACCCCCAAGGCCTGGAGGCCGGACTTAAGCAAGAACGCGTCTGGGACAAGCGCAAAGACTGTTTGCGCACTGCAGTAAGCCAACACAGCCATCAAAGTGCGCAGCATATGCTGCAGCAATGTGAAACTCTTGATCAGTGTGTCAAAGGCGTTTGCAAGGCTAATGCGTGGGACTTGCTGAGTGGTTTAATCATGCAACTTGCGGGCAAGCCTGTCCACTAAGAACTCGCCCATGCCATGGGCCCAACATGTGTTGAGCTGGACTAGGTGATCACCGTACTTGGGTTACCCCGTTTAAGTATCCAACTCAATAAATGCTCATGCCTGCACCCACTTTTAGCTAGTGGCCGTTTATACCGCAGTAGCATTAAAGGTAAGCGGTGTAATACACTTACCCACAGCACTTGAGGCCCTTAAGGAGATCCAAAAGCCGGCGCTAGGTACTGGCAATATTGGCCGTCTAGGTAGGCTATAGGTTCAGGCCAAGTGGTCAATATGGTTGATGTTCTCACGCTGCTGGTTAAAATAAGCCATCCATTGAGACACCAATGTCATGTCACTTGGTGCTGCACTCACGCCAGCTCCAATACGCTCTTCTAGAATAGCTTCAACAGCGAGGCTGACCGTGGTTGAAACTAAACGCGCCATTGCGCTGCCTTGGGGATTGCCTAATGCATCTATAGAATAGCTTTGACGCCACAGGACTTTTTGACTAGTTGCGTGTTTGGCCAAGAGTTCGACATACATTACCACTCTATCTTGCTCATCCAGTTTGAAGGCATGTTGCGGCCAAAGCTCATCAGATTTGGCTTTTAGCTTAGCTTAGCTTCAGCATCATCTCCTTGAGCTGATTCCATTAGCCTAAAAATATCTTTCCAGGCATGGGCCCAGCCCTGTAATCGCAAAGAACCTCTAATAAAGGTGTCCACAGACCAGCGCGGATCGAATTGATACTGGCTTATAAAAGGCAGTGCATCACGGTCAGGAATAGCTTCAAAGGTTGAGCTATGGGCTTGGGTTAATGCCACCTTATAATCTCGCACGGCTAACCACGGCTTACTGTTAGTTTTTACGCTGCCATTTTCGAGCCATTGAGCTGGTGACTTTAAAGCCTTAAGCACACCCAGTGGCGACCAAGAAAACTTATACTTAAAGGCGTTTTCTTCGGCCGGCAAACCACCACAAAAGGACCTGAACTCAATTACATTAGTCGTTTCATGAGCATCAGAATTGCGATATTCATTGAGTAATGCATAAGCTAGAAGATGATCAATACCTGGGTCTAAACCTACTTCGTTAACCAAACACAAAGGTTGATCTTTGGCCTGTTGATGCAGGGCTTCCATAGCCTTTGTTAAATAACTGCTAGACACAAAATGCGCTTGCTTATCCAGGGCTAGCTGGGCCACCTGCACATGAAATGTGCCAGGTAGCATGCAAACCAGCACATCCCCTTGACTTAGCTTAGCGGTGAACTTTTGCCAGTCTAAGGTGTGCGCCGCCTGACACTGGCCTTGCAGCTGCTCAATGACCGCTTGAGCTTTACTGCGAGTGCGGTTCCAAAGCCACAGCTCTTGGCCATTATTAATAAATTGCTTAATTCCAGGAGCACTGGAAAGTCCTGCACCCAGCCAATGAATAATGGCCATATTAGCCCTCGTATCAGTTTATTGTGTGTTATTTTTAGAGCTAATCACCGCGCCAAAAAAAATGCTACTCATTACTAATTTTGCACCTTAGCACATTTCTTATGGCATCAGAAAGTCATTTTCAGGCTACCTTATGGCGAAAAATATTGTGCCCATGCTTGTTAACTAAGAGCAGATCAAACGTTGCCTATGCAAAACAGATAATAGCCAAGTGTGGGCAGCCTTTGATGCAGTTACTGGGTAGTTACTGGGTAGTTACTGGGTAGTTACTGGGTAGTTACTAGCTAGCTGCTGAGTTGATTACTTAGCTAGTGGTTATATCAACACCAGATAAGTAAAAACACATACGCTTTTAACCAAGTCTGCACTTCTGTCAAACTACCCCGTTAGTGCATAAAGACCAACGCGCTAATGGCGTTTTAGCTTTAGCAACCACATGCTGCATAGTTTTGAAAATTAACCCTTAAGTGACTGACTCGCCTTTAACTTGCAGATCTGCATGATAGGATGAACGCACCAAAGGCCCGCTAGCAACATGTTTAAAGCCCATTGCTCTAGCCGCAGCACCTAGCTCATCAAACTCTGCAGGCGGCACAAAACGATCGACTGAGAGGTGATTTAAGCTTGGTTGCAAGTATTGGCCGAGGGTGAGCATATCAACGTCATGGTCACGTAAATCTTGCAACACTTGCAACACTTCTTCGTTAGTTTCGCCCAAACCCAACATTAAACCCGACTTGGTTAACACTTCAAGACGGCGTTGCTTGTACTTTTTCAATAAATCTAAAGACCACTGGTAGTCTGAACCTGGACGAATTTTTTTATACAGGCGTGGGATAGATTCCAAGTTGTGATTAAATACATGGGGCGGCGTGGTGACTAGAATATCAAGCGCAATATCCATACGCCCACGAAAATCAGGCACCAACACTTCAACTTGAGTTGCAGGCGTACGTTTATTGATGGCACTGATGCATTCAGCAAAATGTTGTGCACCTCCGTCCCTTAAGTCATCACGATCAACCGAGGTAATCACCACATACTTGAGGGCCATATCGGCGACAGCAGTGGCTAACTCTCTAGGTTCATCGACCGATAAGGCATTGGGGCGACCATGGGCTACGTCACAAAATGGGCATCTACGGGTGCAGATTTCTCCCATTATCATAAAGGTCGCAGTGCCTTGACCAAAACACTCACCCAGATTGGGGCAATTAGCTTCTTCACACACCGAGGCCAGTTTATGTTCCCTAAGTTTAGACTTAATGCGATTAATCTCTGGCGAACTTACCACCTTAATACGCAACCAATCTGGCTTACGGGGCATTTTTTCAGTGGGAATTACCTTAATGGGAATACGCGCTACCTTATCGGCCCCGCGAAGTTTAACGCCTGCTTCAGCTTTGTATATTATCGCCATGGTGACTTATCGCTCCTTGGTTATATTAAAGGATGTTCAACCCAAGATTGTTGAGTTTTTTTTACGTCTTGGTAGTACAATTGCCTGACTAGGTTTTGGCACAAGGTTTGAGCCACTTGATCCAGTTCAATGGGCTTGATGAAATCAGTCATCTGCACTATGCCCAAACCTTTATAGCCGCAAGGGTTAATGCGAGCAAAGGGGCTAAGGTCCATATCAACATTCAAAGCAAGACCATGGAAACTACAACTTTTGCGCACCCTCAAGCCCAAAGAAGCAATTTTACTGCCATTCACATACACCCCTGGGGCTTTGGTGTCAGCCTTGGAACTTATGCCATAGCTTTGCAGACAATCTATCAGGGCCATCTCCATGTGAGACACCAAGGCCCTAACCCCTATACTCAAACGCTTTAAATCTAGCATTAAATACAGCATAAGCTGTCCCGGCCCGTGGTAGGTGACTTGGCCACCACGATCTGAGTGAACTAGAGGAATAGCGCCTTGCTCGATCACATGCTCAGCTTTACCGGCTTGGCCTTGAGTAAACACGGGCTGGTGTTGTAATACCCAAATTTCATCCACAGTCGTTGCGTCTCGCTGATTAGTAAAATCCTGCATAGCCTGCCAGCTTTGCTCATAAACTTGAGGAGCTAAGAGCCGAATTATCAGGCTTTGTTGAACTTCTAAGCTAGAGGACAAGTTTAACCTTGCCACTAGCCATAAGGGTGTCATAAATCTGCTGCACATGGTCGGCACTTTGCGCCGTTATCGTTAAACGCACGGACTGAAAAGTGTCATTGCGGCTATCCACCACCTGTACTTTTTTAACATCCAGTTCAGGCGCTAGCTGCTGCACACATCGCACCACCCAAGCTGAGTAATCGAATGTTTTAGTACCCACAATTTTTAAGCTGTAATTAGCGCAGGGGAATTCTATTTTAACAACCTCAGCCTCAGCCTCAGCCTTAGAATTAAAGTTAGAAATAACCTTTATCATTCAGCACTGACTAAACCCGTGACGCTGTCTATTAGGCCTTTGAAAAAACCACCTTTACGCATGTCTTCACTGGCGACTAGGTCTCGCTCAAGGATGACATCAGTGTCTAGGATGATGACCAGTTTGCCTAAAATATCACCCGCAACAATCGGTGCTTGGATCCCATCATCAATTTCCATAGTTGCTTTAATATACTTAGCCTGGCCACGAGGGATAGTGACCGCTAACTCACTTTCAAGCAGCAAATTTATATAGTCTTCGACACCACCCCAAACTCGTGCATTAGTTATAGTTTCTTGAGCGTCATAGAGTGAGTGAGTTTCAAAAACGCGCATACCATAGGTAATCAGCTTTTGAGATTCTCGGGCTCGAGATTCAGTATCTTCGGCTCCCAAAACAACAGAAATTAAGCGTTGGCCATTCTTTTTAGATGACGCCACTAAACAATATCCTGCAGCATCGGTGTAGCCCGTTTTTAAACCATCCACGCTGCTATCACGCCACAAAAGTTTGTTACGGTTGGGTTGTCTAATTTTATTAAAGGTAAATTCTTTTTCAGAGTAGACTTCATAGTGTTTAGGGAAGTCTCTGATAATGGCCATGGCTAAGATAGCCAAGTCCCGAGCTGTGGTCAGATGACCTTCAGCTGGCAGACCTGTCGCATTGACGAAATGAGTTTGTGTCATGCCTAAACGAAGCGCATGCTGATTCATTAGGTCTGCAAAAGCTTCTTCACTGCCCGCTAAATGCTCTGCCACGGCCACACTCGCATCGTTACCACTTTGAATAATAACGCCGCGCATTAAGTCTTCTAACTTCACCAGCTTACCCTCTTGGATAAACATACGTGAGCCTTCGGTGCGCCATGCTTTTTCACTTATTCGCACCTGATCTTCTAAAGACGCATGGCCAGCTTCCACTTCATAAGCCAGCATGTAGGATGTCATCATTTTAGTCAGGCTGGCTGGCGCCAACACATCATCAGCATTGGTTTCAGCAATAACCTTGCCGGTTAAAGCATCAATTAATATGTATGCGTTTGCTGCTAACTGTGGTGGCTGAGGCACGAGTGCCTGCGCAGCTTGGGCTGGCACAGCAACGCCCATAGTCAAAAGTAAAGGTAACAGCATTGTGGCTGCCGCCAATTTTGCCCTCACTTTTTTTAAGTGCTGGGTGACTTGTCTAATAGTGCACCCTAATGATTGAGCCGAAGCCACTATATTTGCCATACTCGAAACCGCCTTAGTTTATTGGCCTAATGAAAAATAAATATTGCTTAGCGCCATTTTAACGCCCGTATTGTAGCATGAGAGTCAAACTTGGGTCAGTAAATTAAGGCTTGATCATGAGCCCTTGACCTCGGCCTGACACTAACAGTTGCTGCATCAATATGGTGGCACTGCTAGCGTCAAGTAAAGGTCCCACTATTACTCTAAACAAATCCGCTCTATCGTTTGCTTGTTCTACAAACACATTAGATTGCCTCAAGTCTTGCACCAAAGTATTGCGCAGCGCTAAAGCACTGCCAATGTTTGACAAAGCAGCTACTTGCACATAATGACCCACTTTGCGCTTATGCTGCTGACGGATTTCATTATTAGTTGGTCGCTGCAATCGTCCAGAAGGCTTGGTAGCCAATTTAACGGCGTTGACCTGAGGCTTAACTTTAGCTGATGGGGAAAAGCTACTGGTTTTGCGCTGCTGACGGATGCGCCGTTCCAGCGCCGCACTCCACTGACTTGCATCAATGGCTTCAACCAAAACCTCAGCCACGCCCGTTTTACGGTAATCTAACTTACTCGCAGCTGCATAGGATAGATCAATCACTCGGTCGCCATGGAATGGGCCTCTATCATTAACCCTTACAATCACAGTCTTATTGTTGGCTAGGTTGGTAATCCGCGCGTAGGTAGGCAAAGGCAAGGATTTATGCGCAGCACTCATACTGTACATGTCGTAGGTCTCGCCATTAGAGGTAAGATGTCCGTGAAACTTCTGTCCGTACCAAGAGGCCAAGCCACGCTCTTTAAAGCCGACACTAGAAGCCATTACAGAATAGGATTTTCCCCACACTTGATAACGACTCCTGTTACCACCGCGACTTTGAGCTTCTACCTTAGGTACGGCATCAGGGGCGTTACTCATATCCCGATCTTGTTCCGGGCCAACATCTTGTTTAATGGCATAACGCGCTTCAGTTTTGGCTTTGGCAGCGGTCACCACTGCTGTGTGGGAAATACCACTGGGCTGCCTACTACTATTGGAGCAGGCGCTCACGGTAAAAGCCAAAATGACACCTAGTATGAGACGATATTTATAGAACATTTTTGCAACCTAAGTTAGGGGGTATCAATACCTTGAGCTATCTCTACCACTGCCCGAGCATACCAAAGAGAATGATTATACCGTGTTATGGCATAAAAGTTAGCTCCGCCCAAGCGATATTCGGGTTCATTTTCCGTTGAAAAGGCATACATATTCAGCTCCACAGCTTGACCCAGTGCAGGCTTTAAAGATAAGCCCCGAGCCTGCCATTCTGCTTTACTAACACCTTGGCGTTTGGCTTTTTTACTTAACCAAACGGGATCAACTTTGGTGTCCACCTCAATTAACCAAGGTTCACCTGCTTGCCACCTATGGCGCGCAAGGTAGTGGGCAATACTAGCGATATTATCAGCTTTACTATGGAACAAATCGATGCGCTCGTCACCATCACCGTCGATTGCAAAATCCCGGTAGCTGGTGGGAATAAACTGCCCCATTCCCACGGCGCCAGCGGCAGAGCCTTTGACTAGCAATGGGTCTAAGCCTTGGCTAAAGCACAAACGGAAAAACTCTGCCAGTTGGCGCTGATAAAATTGGCTTCTACGCGGATAGTCAAATGATAGTGTGGCCAGCACCCGCAAGGTTAGATGCTTACCCATGTTGGCACCGTAATTACTTTCTATGCCTGCAATAGCCGCCACAATAGCCCCATCAACTCCCGTTTTTTGGGTTACCTGCTTTAACTGTGCTGCATGTTTTTTAACAAACTCTTGGCCTCGCTTAATACGTGACAAAGTCACTAAACGTTTTTGATAACCACTCCATAACAATTTACGTTCCGGCGCATTTCTTAAAATAGGAACAACACTTGGTTTAGCCTTAGTTTGGGCCAAGTACTGAGCCACTTGAACTTTGCTAAAGCCAAGATCATCTGACGCATCTAGCCACTGCATCACATCTTGCCTGCGCTCAAAACTAGCAACAGCCTGGAGGCTAAACATACCCACTAGCATGCACACCCATAGTGTTTTTTTCACACTGTTCCCCTTGGAAATTTAAGCTGAAAAGTTCATGTCTAAGTCATATTAATTTTCAGGCTGACTAGCACGCCTTATAGTCATTTAAACAAGTTAACATTGACCCTATCATTTGATAGAATATTTTTATCAATAGTTAAAATAGATTTAATTAGACACTCGTCTTTTTGGACGGGACAATACATGATACTACACTTTTAGCCATTATTAATTATTGGAAATCCTATGAATCTTTCACCACTGCAACTTAGGCAGCAGACCCGGAGTGGGTCTATGTCCACCAATACTTCGGGCTTATGCCCCAGTTTTGTTCAAGGTAACCTGTGTATTTTACCGGCAGACTACGCTAATGATTTTTTAAAGTTCTGCCATCTCAACCCTAAACCCTGCCCTATTATCGGCATGTCAGAAAATCCAGGAGATTTTCGTTTAAAAAGCCTAGGTCAAGACATCGACCTACGGACTGACATCCCCCAGTATAAAATATTTAATCATGGCCAAGCTGTGGGCCAAGTGACCGATATTTTAGAGCACTGGCGCGACGACTTAGTGGCTTTTGTGCTGGGTTGTTCTTTCTCTTTTGAAGAAGCTCTGCTGGCTGATGGCTTAGAGGTTCGCAACCTAACTGAAGGCGTTAACGTGCCCATGTATCGGACCAACATAGCGTGTAAAAAAGCAGGCCCCTTTGAAGGTAATATGGTGGTTACCATGCGCCCTTATAAGCCCAAAGATGCGATTCGAGCTATTCAAATATGCAGCCGTTTTCCTTCTGTACATGGTGCACCTGTGCATTTTGGGGATGCCAGTGAAATTGGCATTAAGGACTTAAATAAGCCAGATTTTGGCGATAAAGTGAGTCTTAACGAAGGCGAAGTGCCAGTATTTTGGGCCTGTGGTGTTACCCCCCAAGTGGCAGTTGAAAATGCTAAACCGGCTTTTTGCATTACCCACGCACCAGGCTGTATGTTAGTAACCGACTTGCCTAACAGCCAACTCGCCATTTTTTAGCAAAGGAAAGTTTTATGTTACTCAATTGTGATTTAGGTGAAAGTTACGGCTCTTGGACCATAGGCCAAGATGCCAAGGCCATGCCACATATTGATCAAGCCAACATTGCTTGTGGTTTTCATGCCGGTGATCCCTTAGTAATGCAGCAGACTTTGGCATTAGCTAAACAACATCAGGTAATGGTGGGTGCCCACCCAGCTTACCCGGATCTAGTGGGATTTGGTCGGCGCTCTATGAATTGCTCAGCCGCAGAAATTGTAGCCTTTGTGCACTATCAAATTGCGGCCATGGAAGGCATGGCGGCCTGCCAAGGATTAAGCCTAAGCTACGTTAAACCCCACGGCGCCCTGTATAACGATATGATGAGCAAAGTCCCAGTTTTAAGAGCCATTATGCAAGCAGTAAGCAGCTATCCAGCTCGATCTATGACCCATGGCGTCAGCAGCCCACGCTTAAAGTTAATGTTGCAAGCCAACTCTCATGCAGACGAGCATTTAAAGCAAGCCCAGGAACTGCAACTAGAACTCTATTTTGAAGCCTTTGCTGACCGCTGTTACGAAGACGATGGTAGCCTCATGGCGCGCGCTAAACCTGGCGCTGTGCTTAATCATGATGCCATGCTCAAACAGGTGCAGCAGTTGACCCAGCAAGGCACTATTACCAGTGCTAGTGGTGCCACTTTAAACCTTAAAGTAGATAGCCTGTGTGTACATGGAGACAATAATACCGGCATTGCGGCCATTAAATCGATTCGCCAATTGATGGCAAATCCATCCACCCAATCGATTTAATTGAAGGCTATGAACGCGAGTCAAACACACATAGAGCTAGCCAGCGAAAATAGTTATATTGTCTATTTTGGTGATCCAAAAAGCTTACAAATTAGCCCTCAGGTGAGTGACGCTATTGCTTCAACCTGCGCCCAAGTTAAGCAACAATTTGGCCCTAAGCTAATCGATCTAGTTGCCTCTTATGCATCACTGTTGGTAATTTACGACACCACACAGTGTGACCATTTATGGGCCAAAAAAACCCTCAGGTTAATTCTCAGCAGGCCCGATAAAAGCAACCAAAAAAATGGCCAATTGGTTAAAATACCTGTTTTTTATAGCCCTAAATATGGCCCCGAACTAAGTCTGATAGCACAAAACGCAGGGCTTTCCATAGCTCAAGTTATTGATATTCACAGTGCCACCGAATATCGCGTTTACGCTATTGGTTTTGCCCCAGGTTTCGCTTATTTAGGCGAGCTAGACGCGCGCCTTGCAGCACCAAGGTTGGCCACACCGAGACTTAAAGTACCCACCGGGGCTGTGGCCATAGCAGATCGACAAACGGCAGTATATCCCGCCAGTTCACCAGGTGGATGGAACCTTATTGGCCTTTGCCCTAAGCCTATGTTTAATCCAGAAAAAACACCGCACATGCCCGTAGCAGTGGGTGATCGAGTGAAGTTTGAGGCCATTGACGAAGCTCAATATATCTCTTTAGGGGGACAGGTTCATGAGTTTTAAAGTGCTCCAGCCCGGCCTACTAAGCCTGTTACAAGATCTAGGTCGCTTTGGCCAACATGCAATAGGCTTGACCAGTGGCGGTCCATTGGATACTGAGGCCTTTTTATGGGCCAATAGAATATTACACAATTCAGCCAACGCCTGCGCTATTGAAGTGAGCTTTGGCGGCTTACAACTGCAAGCTAAAACAGACACTTACCTGTGCGTAACTGGGGCCAATTTGGGCCTCAGTATAAATGGGATTGATAAAGCCTTATGGACCAGTCACAAGATAGTCAATGGTGATGACATAAAACTGAGTTATTCAAGTCAGGGATGTCGCTCTTATCTAGCTGTTGCCGGCGGCTTTCAAGTTATTCCAAGTTTTGGCAGTACTGCCACCGTCGTGCGTGAAAAAATCGGCGGTCTCAAGGGCGCTAAACTTGCTACTAACGATAGCCTGGCCTGCGTGCGAACCCCACATTTGGCGCGCCAAGCATTGGCAGAAGCCGATTGGCCCTTATATGGTCCTCAAGATAACAGCAGCAACCAGACATACACACGGTTGCGCCTTTTACCCAGCTACCAACATCAACAATTTGACTCAGCCACTCGGGCACGCTTTTTCCACGGACAATATAGCGTAACTGACCGCAGTGACCGTATGGGAATGCGCCTTGAAGGGCCAGCTGTAGCTTGCCCTTCAAGCCAAATGTTGTCTGAAGGTATTTGTTTAGGAGCCGTTCAAGTGCCTGCAGATGGACAGCCCATTGTACTGCTAAATGATCGGCAAACGATTGGCGGGTACCCTAAAATAGGTGCCGTTATGGCCAGTGACACAGCCTGCCTTGCACAATTAAGGCCCGGCGATAAAGTTGTTTTTAAAGCGGTAGATTTATACCAAGCCCAAACTATTAATACCTTAGCGCAAATTAAATTTGATGCCATCAAACTGCTGTACCTGAAGGATTAAAGCATGCCCAACGACCAATACCTAAGCCAACAGATTGAAGACGCCCTGGTCGCTCGCAACCCGCGCGGTATGGCGCAAGTGCAGCCTGCATTAAGCGTCGGCTATTGCCTTAGAGCAGCTCAAATACTACATCAGTGCGTTGAGCATAAGCCAGGCGCAACTATCCTCATTGGCACCGGCTTTCCTGTAGTCGGCACTTTTGAGACCGATGGCCCCGTAGGAGCAATTGCGCTTTATGAAAGCCTAGAAAGGTTAGGTGCTGTGCCAATCATTGTATGTGGCCAACCGCTAGTGGGGGCTCTTGCAGAACGCTATTGCACCCATGAAATACGCGTCGGTGAACACGCCCATGTTAAAGCTGATACTTTAGCTGCCCTCAAACATTTCAACCCTCAAGCAATTGTGTCCATAGAACGTCCAGGCCAAGCCCAAGATGGTGGCTACTACAATATGCGTGGCGAGAGCATTAGTGCTCGCACTGCCTGTTTTGATAGTTTTATGAACTGGGCCCAGTGCCCCACTATCGCTGTTGGTGACGGAGGTAATGAAATTGGCATGGGCAAGGTCATTCATGCCCTTGAATCACTAGAGATTGTGCCCTCTGTCACCAGTGCAGATGAGCTTATTATTGCTGATGTTTCTAACTGGGGAGCCTATGGTATGATCGCTTTTCTTGGACTCTGGCAGGGACAAGATTTATTAGCTAAAATTGACACTTTAGCCATTTTGCAGTATTTGTCTGACCTTGGCAGTGTGGATGGTGTAACACGTGTTAATCAGCTCACAGAAGATAGTCTGCCAGTGAGTGAAGGCCAGTCAGTTATTGAACAGTTGCGCCAAATAACCGAGTTTAGCAATTAGCTTTGTTAGGTCTATTTGATGTAGGAGCATAGTGTGCGTCTTCGTAACCTTAATAGCTTTATAAAAGTAGCAACTTTGGGCAGTTTTCATGGAGCTGCGGCTCAGTTACATACCTCACAGCCTGCTATTTCTGCGCGCATTGCAACGCTTGAAGAAGATCTGGGTGTGAAGTTGTTTAAGCGTGATCAAAGTGGCACCAAACTAACCGCTCGGGGCAGACAGTTACTGCCTTTTGCTGAGCGTTTAGTGGCGATTAGTAACGAAATGAAAGCTCAATTGCAAGATGATGCACCGCAACAAGGTATTTTCCGCATTGGTATAGCTGACACGGTCGCTCATTTATGGCTCAGAGATTTATTAAGAGTGTGGCGTGAGCAACATCCTCTGATTCAATTTGAGCTTACTATTGACCTTTCACTAGCTTTGTATAAACAGCTAGAAGAGCATCAGTTAGACTTAGCCCTCATGGTTTATACTGGCCAAGCTGTGGCGGTGAATACCCAGCCATTAAGTGCCTTACCACAAACCTGGGTGGGTAGCCCCCACTTTGCTAAGAGCGGTCGTAATATCGACATTGCTGCCCTAAGCCAGTGTCCAATTTTAAGCTTTCCAGCCGCCACAGGGCCTGGTAAGCACTTACAAGAATTATTTAGCCAAGTGGCAGAAAAGCCTAAGTTTCATACCAGTAATTCAGTTTCTGGCTTATTGGCCATGGCTGAACAAGGTGCTGGCGTTGCTTTGTTGCCCCAGCCCATTGTAGAAAACGCATTAACAGCTGAACGCTTGATCTCCTTTAACGTTGACCCAAAGCCACCTGAATTAGAGTTCTGCTGTGGCTGGCGCAAGGATGAAGACCGTTTATTACCCCAATTATTAGCCGATAGCGCCAGTCAACTGGTCAATCAAATCATTAGAGACTAAGTTATGAGTATTGTTTACCTTAGTGGCACTTATATGCCAATGGAAGAAGCCCATGTATCACCTCTTGATCGAGGTTTTTTGTTTGGTGATGGTATCTACGAAGTGATTCCTTCTTACGCTGGCAAAATGGTTGGTTTTGGTCCCCACATTGATCGTATGATTAAGGGCTTAGCCGCTTTAGAAATTAATTTAAACTGGAGCCATGATCAATGGCGAGAGCTATGCCAAGAGCTTATTGAACGCAATCCTAACCAACAGTTGGGCCTGTATTTGCATGTCACCCGTGGAGCAGATACTAAACGTCATCATCCCTACCCTGCAGGGGTTGCACCCACAGTGTTTGCCATGCCTACAGAGATCCCTCCTGCACCAATTGCAGACCGAGACCAGGTACAAGGGTACAAGGTGACTACCATGCAAGATCAGCGTTGGAAGCGCTGTAATATAAAATCAATTTCACTGCTTGGTAACGTAATGCACTATCAGCAAGGTTACAGTCAAGGCAGTGGTGAAGTCTTATTATTTAACGACCAAGATGAGCTCACCGAATGTGGTGCTTGTAACGCCTACATTGTTAAAAACGGCACTATGATCACACCTATTTTAGATCACCAAATCTTACCGGGCATTACCCGGTTGATTGCTTTAGGGGTGTTGCGTGCAGAGGGCAGTATTGCCGTTGAAGAGCGCACTGTAACTCGGCAAGAAGTGTTTGATGCTGACGAAATATGGATTTCTAGCTCCAGTAAAGAGATTGCTCCTGTGACTCATATCGATGGCCAACCCATCGGTGATGGCATACCAGGCTTGGTGTGGGAAAAAGCGGCTAAGCTTTACAGCGCAGGAAAGTTTAACTACTAGAGATTTCCCCATGGCCCGTCCTAGCCACATGGTAGTTGACCTTGCTGCATTGATTAGTAATTATCAATGGGCCTGTCAACTCGCCCCGCAAGCCCAAACTATGGCCGTTATTAAAGCTAACGCATACGGTCATGGCGCGTTTGCTTGCGCTCAAGCTTTGCAGACCTATGCTCCTGCCTTTGCTGTGGCCTACATCGAAGAAGCCATAGCCCTGCGTGAGGGCGGCATAAAAACACCTATCCTATTACTGGAAGGCACCTTTACTGCTGACGAAGTAGCCCTTGCTGCTGCGCAAGATTTTTGGTTAATGGTGGTAGACCCAGTGCAAGTGGATGCAATTTTGCATGCCCCTGTGACTAAACCACTAAAAGTTTGGCTTAAAGTAGATACAGGGATGCATAGGGTTGGCTTAAATCCAGCCCATGTGCATACTTATCACCAGCAATTACTTGCAAGCCCTAAGGTGTTTGCAGGTATAGTCTTTGCTACCCATTTTGCCAGTGCTGACGAAACTGGCAATAACTTCACCCAGCTTCAGATGCAGCGGTTTATGGCCACCATTAAAGACTCAAAAGTGCCCGTTAGCTTAGCTAATTCAGCAGCAATTATGGCCTGGCCAGAAGCCCATGGTGATTGGAACCGAGCAGGCTTTATGCTTTACGGTCACTCCCCCTTGGATAAAAAGCATGTTGCTAGTGAGGGCTTGCAGCCTGTCATGCAGCTTTGGTCTGGTATTATTGCTTTACGTCAAGTCGAAGTGGGTGAAAGTGTAGGTTATGGTCAACAATGGCGTGCTCAACGGCCGTCAACTATTGCCACTGTTGCTGTTGGATATGGTGATGGGTACCCACGCAATGCAGCTTCAGGCACACCAGTATTGGTCAATGGCCAAAGAGCATCGCTGGTGGGCCGTGTTTCAATGGATATGATTAGCATAGACGTAACCGACCTTGATAGCACTCAAGTCGGTGATCGCGTGTGTTTATGGGGCCAAGGTCTAGACATTAATGAAGTAGCCCATCATGCAGGCACCATAGGTTATGAACTTATGACCCGAGTGACTCAACGTTTACCCATTCGGTATACCACTTAATTTTACTACCCACCGGCCTAAGTGCTTTGTGGTCTGCGCGCATGAATGGACATAAGCAAGCCTAAACTCGCCATTAAAGTAATGGCTGCTGTACCTCCATAGCTCACCAGTGGTAAGGGTACGCCTACCACCGGCAGTACACCAGTCACCATGCCTATATTGACGATTACGTAGACAAAAAAGGTAAGGGTTAGACTGGCAGCTAACATACGATCAAAAGGATGTTTGGCACCAGCGGCAATGATCAAGCCTCTTAGCAATACTAAAAAGTAGAGTGCTAGTAACAAACATACGCCTATTAAGCCAAACTCTTCCGCCAATACGGCAACGATAAAATCGGTGTG
>MDTF01001921.1_pt1 | contig 18280 bp, 19 predicted proteins | sample 811191 | NCBI WGS metagenome assembly MDTF01 (sample SAMN05326649, study PRJNA326480) | marine metagenome | isolation source: seawater | place: Southern Ocean | collected 2011 | reverse complement strand
TCGTCTAGGGGTTAGGACGCCAGGTTTTCATCCTGGTAACACGGGTTCGATTCCCGTACGGACTACAAGTTTTATTAAAACAAACATAAAAGAAATGGCAAATCATAAGTCAGCATTAAAGAGAATTAGAAGTAACGAGACAAAAAGGTTACGTAACAAGCATCAGCACAAAACAACTCGTAATGCTGTAAGAGATTTACGTGCATCTTCAGACAAGAAAGAAGCTGAAGGTATGTTATTAAACGTAATTTCTATGTTAGATAAATTAGCGAAAAATAATATTATTCACAAGAATAAAGCAGCTAATTTAAAATCTAAATTAACAAAGCAAGTAGCTACTTTGTAGACTAGTTGCATTAGATAAAATAAAAAAACGCTCTGAATAAATTCAGAGCGTTTTTTTATGAAATCATTTTAAGATGGTAATTTACCAATCATAACTTTTTTCAGCATCTAGTTTTATAAAAATAAAGAGTAGGAGTGTAAAGCCCCAAAGAGAAGAACCACCATAGCTAAAAAAAGGTAATGGAATTCCTACTGTTGGTATAAGCCCAATAACCATTCCTATATTTACAATTAGATGAAAAAATAAAATTGAGGCTACACCATAGCCATAGATTCTTCCAAATTTATTAGCATGTTTTTCTGCCCTGTGTATGATTCTAAAGAGAAGTGCTATAAACAGCAGTATTACAAGGCTAGATCCTACAAAGCCCCATTCTTCTCCAACAACACTAAAGATGTAATCTGTATCTTGAGCAGGCACAAAGTTTCCCTGAGTTTTGTCTCCTTCTAAGAATCCTTTTCCCCAAAATTTTCCTGAGCTAATAGTTTGTATAGACTGATCTGAGTTGTATCCTATTTGTTTTGTATCTGAGGTTTTTCCTAAGATAACTTCAAACCGATCTCTTTGATGTTTTTTTAAAACATGATTGTATGAGTAATCTGCAGTGAAAATAAAAAGAGAAGAAAATAAATAGATTGCTACAACCCTCATCCAATTAAATTGTAAAAAACGTTTATTTCTGTAGATCTTATAAATAAGATATATGGAAATAATAATGAATAAGGAGCTAATAATGATTTTTACACCTACCAAAATAGTGGCTATAAATAATATGATAGAGGTACATCCTAAAATAATATAAGCCAAGGTTAATCCTTCTCTATTTAAAACAAAAAAGAACGCTAAATATATGATAGCAGAACCTGGGTCATGCAACGCAATTAAAAAAGCAGGTAAAAAAATGACAATAAAAGCCTTTAGTTGGTTTTTTAGGATACTTAAATTATATTTTCTATCACTCATCAATTTTGCAAGAGCGAGTGCTGTAAACGCTTTTGAAAACTCAGATGGTTGTAGACTAACGGCTCCAAAACGATACCAAGATTTTGCTCCGTTAATTTCTGTACCAAAAATAAATAGTCCTATCAACGTCACTAATGAAAGGATGAAAAAAATACTTGAAAACTGCTGAAAAAACTTAGCGTTAATAAATAAAATCAAGATGATAAGAGGAATACTTAATAAAATCCAAAGAAGTTGTTTGCCATATTTTGAAGAAAAATCAAATACCTGAATACTTTCGTCTGAATGAGAAGCTGCGTAAATATTTACCCATCCAAAGCCAACAAGTAACAGAAAGAAAAGTACGAGTAACCAATCTATACCAAAAAAAATATTATTTCGTTCCTGTCTCAAATTTTTTAGGTGCTAAGATTTGACTTTGATATATTGAACTTAAATCAGTTTTTAACATTCGATCTTCAATCCATTTTCTTTTCACAATTCCTGTTAAATATTTTTCAATTAAAAGACTTGTTATTGGCGCTGCAACTGTAGCACCATAACCGCCATTTTCAATAAATACTGCAACTGCAATTTTGGGATTCTCTTTTGGTGCAAAAGCAACTAAAATAGAATGATCTGGTAATTTAATTTTTTTCCCATCAAGTCTCATAAAGTTTTCTGAAGTACCTGTCTTGCCAACAATATCTATTCCTTTAATATTAACCCACTTAGCGGTTCCGGTCTTAAATACTTCATGCATTCCTTCAATAATTGGGTCAAAGTGCTTTTTGTCAATAGTGGTTTGCTTAGCAATTGTAAATGCTGAATCTGTAATGGCTTTGTTTTCTATTCTTTTTACCACATGAGGCGTATAGAAATAACCTCTATTTGCAATCGCTGCGGTTACATTAGCTAGTTGTATAGGAGTTGTAAGCACTTCACCCTGCCCAATGGCATTAGAGATATTAGTAGATGCATTCCATCTATATTTATACATGTTACTATAGTAATCTCCATTAGGTATTAATCCTTTATCACCCTCAGGTAAGTCATACCCCAAATAGTTTCCTAAACCAAAACTTTTAACATGAGCACTCCAATTATTCATTCCGTTTGTAGAGTTATTGTTTTTTTCAATAATTCTTTTGTAAGTATTTGCGAAATAACTGTTACAAGATTTTGAAATTGCGGTATTTAGTTGAATAGGTTTTCCATAAATATCACAATGACATTTCATAAATTCTTTTTTACGATTACCATAACGATACCCACCATTGCAATAGAAATGAGTTCCTTCATCAATAACTTCTTCCTGAAGCCCAATAAGTGCATTTACTAGTTTGAAAGGAGACCCTGGGGCATAGGTTCCTTTTAGACCTCTATCATACATTGGTTTGTTAATAGTATCTCCAATGAGCTTCACTGAATTAGGCGACCGTACACGACCTACCATCATGTTTGGATCATAGCTTGGTGAGGTAATTAACGCAAGAATTTCACCAGTTGAGGGTTCTAGTGCTATAATACCGCCTCTTTTTCCTTTCATTAAATATTCTCCATATTGTTGAAGTTTACTATCTATGGTTAATGTAATGTCTTTTCCATTGATGGCAATAGAATCATATATTCCATCTTTAAAAGGCCCCATTATTTTATTGAGTCGATCTCTTCGGAAATGTTTTTTTCCTTTCTTTCCTCTCAATACTTTTTCATATTGAGCCTCTATTCCAGCTTTGCCAATTAATTCGCCTTGTTGATAGTAGTCATCTTTTTTAGCAATGAGTTCATTTACTTCATTAATATACCCCAAAATGTTTGCAGCAGATTTTATGGGATAATCCCTTATAATTCTTTTTTGAATATAAAACCCTTGAAACTTATGTAATTTTTCTTGTAGAAAAGCAAAGTCTTCTTTTGCTAGTTGTTTTAAGAAAACAGATTCTAGCCAAGGCGCATAATTTTCTGCTTTCTTGTAACGTTTTATAAAGTTTTTTTTGGTGATTTTTAAAAGCGAGCAAAATTCTAATGTATCTAAAGGAGTTACCTCATTTGGAATAATCATTACATCATATGAGAGTTGATTAGCAACCAATAATTCTCCATTTCTATCATAAATATAGCCTCTTTCAGGAAAATCAAATTTTATTTTAACCGCAGAAGTTTTCACAGGATTATAATTTCCTCCTCTTACTACTTGTAATTGAAATAATCTTCCAATGAAAAGAAGTCCGATTATTGAAATTAAAAAATATAGTAAAAAACTTCTTTTCATAGTAATTAAGTTATTTTTTTTCTCAGTATATATGATCCTAAAAAATAAAGAACCAAAGTAAAAGTACTTGAATAGAGGGTATTTAAGAACACAGTTTCCATATTGTGAAAGCTAAAGTTATCTAAGGAGAATAAAACAAAATGATGAATGACCGTTATAGTTAATACGTAATTAAATACTTGTCCAAATGCTTCTGAATGAAGGTTGAAAAGCAGGTAATCTATAGTGTTTTTTTTGAAAAAAAGTTTAATAAAGGATAAACGTAAAAACCCTACAAATAAAAGTGAAGCTGCGTGTATACCACCAGTATCAGAGAAGAAATCTAAGGTTAAGCCGTATATAAAAGCTATGAACAAAAATACGAACCTATTTTTATTTAAAGGGAATATAAAAATAAAAGTAATGTATAAATATGGATTAATATGTTGAGAAAAATTGATATTATTAAACAATAATATTTGTAATAAAAGGATAAGGATACTCCAAAAAAAGATGCGGAATTTATTCATTGCTGCTTTTTTCTAGATTCATAATTTCTTCTTTGTCAAAATCTTTAATAACATAGATATTTTTTAAATTACTCATATCATTAAAAAGGCGAATATTTATAACTCGTTTAATAGTAGCCTCTTCTTTTATGTTGATTACTTGTCCGATGGGTACTCCCTCTGGAAAAATTGATGACATTCCTCCTGTTATAATTGTATCCCCAATTTTTACAATTGCCTGCCTAGGAATATCCAATAGTTGAACGGTATTATAATCTAAGCCATTCCATGTTAAACTCCCAAAATAAGAGTTGTTTTTAAGTTTAGCATTAATTTTGCTATTTGTGTTTAAAATAGATTGTACTCTAGAATAATTTTTTGAAACATGTTCTGTAATACCAATAATGCCTTTACTGTTTATAACTCCCATTTCGCTAAAAACACTGTCTAATTCACCTAGGTTAATGGTTAAAAAATTATGATAACTAGCGTACTGATTTTTCTCAATCCGGCCATTAATAAAAGAATATCGTTGTTTAAATTGAATTGTATCTATACTTCTTGATATATGAACTGTTTCTAAAACTTGTAAAGCTTTTTGAAGGTTGTTTTTTAGGAGTAAGTTTTCGTTTGAAAGTTCACTATTTTCTTTATTGAGTTGAAAATAATCGCTTATAGAGGTTGTTTTGTTATAGAACCCACCTGTAATAGAATTGGCAGAGTTAATAAACTTACTTTTATGAAAACTATGGTTGTTAATAACAAGATTAAATGCTATAAATTCTAAAAGTAGAAAAAATAAAAAATACCGATACTTCCGAATAAAATAGATTAGTTGTTGCATAAGAAGTAAAGATGTCTAGTTATTTCATTAAGACACTTTTATATTTATCTAACTCTTTTAAGGCAATTCCAGTACCTCTAACAACTGCTCTTAAAGGGTCTTCTGCAATATATACAGGTAGATCTGTCTTTCTAGAAAGACGTTTGTCTAATCCTCTCAACATAGAGCCTCCCCCAGCAAGATATATTCCTGTGTTGTAAATGTCTGCAGCCAATTCTGGCGGAGTTTTAGACAAGGTTTCCATAACAGCATCTTCTATTCTAAGGATAGATTTGTCTAATGCTTTTGCTATTTCTCTATAGGAAACCTGAACTTGTTTTGGTTTTCCACTTAATAAATCTCTACCTTGAACTAACATGTCTTCAGGTGGATTTTCTAGGTCTTCTGTAGCTGCTCCTATAGTGATTTTCACTTTTTCAGCAGTTGTTTCACCAATATAAAGGTTATGTTGAGTTCTCATATAATACATAATATCATTAGTGAATAAGTCACCAGCTACTTTCACAGATTGATCGCAAACAATTCCAGCTAAAGCAATAACAGCAATTTCTGTAGTTCCACCACCTATATCAATAATCATATTTCCTTTCGGCTCCATAATGTCTATACCAACACCAATTGCAGCAGCCATAGGCTCATAGATTAAATAAATTTCCTTAGCATTCATGTGTCTTGCAGAATCCTGCACAGCCCTTTTCTCAACTTCAGTGATTCCAGAAGGGATACAAATAACCATTCTTAAAGCAGGAGGGAAGAGTTTCTTTTTAATTGCAGGGATTTTTTTAACAAACTCTTTAATCATTTCTTCTGAAGCTTGAAAATCTGCAATGACTCCGTCTTTTAGAGGACGAATAGTCTTAATGTTTTCATGCGTTTTTCCTTGCATTAAGTTTGCTTCTTGTCCGGTGGCAATAATTTTACCAGTAACTCGATTTCTAGCAACAATAGATGGGCTATCAATTACAACTTTTCCATTGTGAATGATAAGCGTGTTTGCCGTCCCCAAATCGATGGCAATGTCTTCCGTCATGAAATCAAAAAAGCCCATAAATATGATTAATTTTCTAAGTACGTGTGTATTATTACAAATCTAGTAAAAATAAGCTAGTAAGCAAGTTGAATTTTAATGTTTAAAATGTCTAGTTCCAGTCATTACCATAGAAACATTGTTTTCATTACAATAATCTATACTTAATTGATCTTTAATTGAGCCTCCAGGCTGAATTACACAAGAAATCCCTGCATTTTTAGCAATTTCTACACAATCTGGAAACGGAAAGAAAGCATCACTTGCCATGGCAGACCCTTGTAAATAAAATCCAAAATTAGTTGCTTTTTCTATTGCCTGTCTAAGAGCATCAACTCTACTGGTTTGACCTGTTCCACTAGCATATAACTGTTTGTCTTTTACTAAAACAATCGTATTAGACTTTGTGTGCTTGCAAATTTTAGAAGCAAAAAGTAAGTCCTCTAACTCTTTTTCAGAAGGTTTGCTGATAGTTGCATAAGACAAGTCTTCAAGGGTATCAGTCTTAGTGTCTTTATCTTGAACTAATAATCCATTTAATGAGGTTCTTACAATCTGGTTAGAGACTTCAATATTTTTTTGGATTAGAACAACTCTATTCTTTTTTCCTTTTAGAATAGTAAGTGCATCATCATCATAGGAAGGAGCAATAACTACCTCACAAAATAATGTATGAATTTCATCAGCAGTAGCTTTATCAATGTTTGTATTTGAAATTAATACCCCACCAAAAGCAGAAACAGGATCACCTGCTAATGCATCAACATAAGCTTTTGAAATAGTTTTTCTTTGAGCAAAACCGCAAGCATTGTTGTGTTTTAAAATAGCAAAAGTTGGGTCTTCTCCAAGAAATTCATTCATCAAATTAACAGCAGCATCAATATCTAGAAGATTATTATAACTTAATTCTTTTCCATGAAGTTTTTCAAACATAGCATCTAAATCTCCAAAAAAGTATCCTTTTTGGTGAGGATTTTCTCCATAGCGTAGTGTTTTAGAAATTGTTTCACTTGCCTTAAAGACAACTTCATCTTCATTAAAATAATTAAATATAGCGGTATCGTAATGTGAAGAAATATTAAAGGACTTTGCAGCAAATTTCTTTCTTTCAGATAGAGATGAAGAACCATTATTAGTTTTATATAGCTGTAAAAATTCTTCATATTGATCCATTGATGAAATGGTAAAAGTATCTTTGAAGTTTTTTGCTGAAGCTCTTATTAGTGAAATGCCACCAATATCAATTTTTTCTACAATGTCTTGCTCAGATGCTCCTGAGCTTACTGTTTTCTCAAAAGGATATAAATCTACAATCACAAGATCTATTTGAGGAATGTCATATTCACTCATTTCTGAAATATCACCATCATGATCTTGCCTGTTTAAAATACCACCAAAAACTTTTGGGTGCAATGTTTTTACTCTCCCTCCTAGGATGGAAGGATAAGAAGTTAGATCTTCAACCGCAGTAACAGGAATAGATAACCCTTTAATGAATTTCTCGGTACCTCCTGTAGAATATATTGTTACATTATTTTTATATAACTCTTTTACCAAAGGTTCTAATCCGTCTTTATGAAAAACAGAAATTAATGCAGATTTAATAGTTTTTATTTTCCTCATTTTGTGTGCTTTGTTAAGCAAACAAACTTACTAAATGTGAAGAGTTTAAACAATAGAAACTACTCTGAAATATGGAAACTTATACTAAAATTGTGAATAAATTTTTTTCTTAAACGAATTCACTTCATCATTATAATCTTTTGGAGGTTTTTCATTTTTCTTTTTTTTTAAACCTATATTTTCTAATAGGGACTTTAATTTGAGTCTTTTATTCATATTCATCAATTTGGGGGTTTTTACAATACAACAATATTACTAATAACATTAGAGATTAACAATACCTAAAAAAGGTGATTTTTATAACTACCCATTTTTGGGTAATTAAAAGGATAGGCTTAATGTAAACGAGAAAAATCAGTTTAATCTGATGTTTTATACTTGGAGGTTTTACTTTAATATAAAGTAGCAATTTTAGAACAAATAAATTCTAAAAGTTTTGTGTCATCATTAGAAAAAGGATTCACAGTATGGGAATCAATGTCTATCTGACCAATGTTTTTACCATTCACAAAAATTGGAATTACAATTTCTGATTTTACTTTCCAGCCACAGGAGATATAATTTTCTTGTTCAGTAACATCTTGAACAATACAATTTTCATTTGATATAGCTACTTGACCACAGATACCTTTTCCAAAAGGAATAATGGTGTGTTCTGTTGGTTCTCCAGTAAATTCTGCTAATTTTAACTCTTCTTTTTCTCCATTTTTGAAGTAAAAGCCAACCCAATCATAATAAGAAATTTCACTTTGTAAAAAATCACAAATAGCCTGTTGCTTTTCTTTAGTTGTTTTTTCGGATAAAATAATGTCTTCTGTGACATTCTTGAAACTATTGATGTTCACGTTTTTTCTATATTTGTTTATTGTAATTAAACTCAACAAAAATAAATTAAATTTTTAATGAAAGGTCAAAGGAGTATCGTTCTTTTTTTAGTTAAGTTTTTCACTGTGTATTTTGTTTTATTTGGACTCTACTCTTTTTATCTAAATAAAACACAACAAAAAGCAGGTATTTTTTCTTGTTCTCCTATCACAACTAAAGTTGCAGAGCAAACCAAAACTATTTTGTCTTTGTTTAATTATGAAACACTAGTATTACAACATGAAGATGAAATGTCTATGAAAGTTATTCTCAATGGTCAATACATAGCCAGAGTAATTGAAGGTTGTAACTCAGTTAGTATTATTATCTTATTCTTAGCATTTATTGTTGCTTTTAAAGGATCTTTAAAAAACACTATTATTTTTGGAGTTGTAGGTGCTATGATTATTTATATTGTTAATATTTTGCGAATAGCTTTCTTAACAGTAATGATTTATGAATACCAAAGTTATCAAGAGTTTTTTCATAGCATTGTTTTTCCTGCAATTATCTATGGAATTACTTTTTTGCTATGGATAGTTTGGGTTCATAAATTTTCAAATTTTAAGAAATGAAAAAAATAATAAGAATACTTATAATTTTAGTCTTGTTTGGGCTTTTGTTTTTTGTAAGAGCCTTTGAAGAACAGTTATTTTATGACCCATTAAATAATTATTTTCAAAACGATTATTTATACAATAAAATTCCTCTATTAGATAGATGGAATTTACTACTTCATCTTTTTTACAGATACACTATTAATAGTTTAATTTCTTTAGCTATTATTTATATGATTTTTAAGAATAAAAAAATTATAAAATTTTCGCAGTTATTTTTTACTGTTGCATTTCTATTGTTGATTATTTCTTTTTCTTTTTCATTGAGAAATAACCTAGAAGGAGGCTACCTTTTTACTTTTTATATTCGAAGATTTATGATTCATCCTCTTTTTTTATTGATTCTTTTACCTGCGTTTTATTATCAGAAGAAACTATAAAAAAATAGTTTAACATAATTTTAAAAAATTCTGTTGTAAATTTGCGGATCAATGAATACAATTGTAAAAAAAATAAGCACAACACTATTGTCATTTATAGTGATTTTTTCATCCATGTCTTTTGCCATAGATGAACACTATTGCGGGAATAACTTAATGGATGTGTCTTATATTGGTGATGCTGATAACTGTTGCGCTGAGGAGGTTGCAATGAACTCCAGTACTTCATTAATAAAACAAAGTAATTGTTGTAAAGATGAACTAACACTCCTTGATTCATCAATATTTAATTCAGAAAAATTTATCAATCTACAGCATGTAGATGCAGAGGTTCTTTTTTTTAAGGCAAATTCTTATTTAGGAACTTACAAAGACACTGCTATAGAAATAGAATATTATACAGACTTCTCTCCACCTGATATAGCCCAAGATATTCAGGTTTTACATCAGGCTTTTTTAATTTAATTTTAAATAGTACTACAATAGTATCATCTTTTTAGTTGATTACTCGTCTAGTTATTATTAAAAGTTAAATACAATCGAATGAAAAAAAACAGCATCATTACCATCTTTTTATTACTACCCTTGTTCTTATTCTCTCAAGAAACATTAACAGGCATGATTATGGATAAAAATAATCCCAAAGATAATTTAGGAGTTTTTGGGGCCAATGTTTATTGGTTAAATAGCTCTACAGGGGCTACAACTAATGAAAATGGATGGTTTACAATTCCATATAAAAAAAGTTATAAGAAGCTTGTAGTTAGTTATGTTGGTTATAAGACAGATACGCTTATTATAACTAATTTAGAACCCATACACCATTTTATAACACCAGAAAATGAGTTAGAAGAAGTAACTATAAAAAGCAAAAAGAAGGCAACACAAAGATCTTTTGTGCAAACACAAAATGTTTTTACAGTAAACAGTGCAGAATTATTGAAGGCTGCCTGTTGTAATCTAGCTGAGAGCTTTGAAACCAACCCGTCTATAGATGTAAATTTTTCAGATGCCTTAACAGGAACTCGTCAAATTCAAATGTTAGGTTTAAAAAGTCCTTATTTACTAATAACTCAAGAAAACCTTCCTTCAATTCGTGGTGCAGCCCAGGTTTTTGGTCTCACTTTTACACCCGGTACTTGGGTAGAAAGCATTCAAATAACTAAAGGAGCAGGAAGTGTTATTAATGGTTATGAGAGTATCTCTGGACAGATTAATGCTGAATTAGTAAAGCCTTTTACAGATAAAAGATTTTTTTTAAACACCTATGGGTCTTTAGGTGGTAGATTAGAGTTAAACACGCATTTTAATCATAAAATTTCTGAAAAATGGCAAACAGGCTTGTATATCCATGGAAACTACCGAGGTGAGAAATTTGATAGAAATAAAGATAATTTTTTAGATAATCCATTAACAAACCAAGTAAATGTGATGAGCCGATGGCAATACCTAGACTCAGAAAAAGGCTGGGTAAGCTTTATCAATGTTCGTTATATGAATGATGCTAAACAAACAGGAGAAATCAATTTTAATCCTAGTTTAGATAAAGGAGGGTCAGATATCTGGGGAGGTGAAATTGACACTAAACGCTTTGATTCTTCTGTAAAATTAGGCTATGTTTTTCCAGAGCTTCCTTTTCAAAGCTTTGGTTTCCAGTTTGCTTATAGCAATCACGAACAAGATTCTTATTTTGGATTAAAAACCTATGATATTAAGCATGAAAGTATTTATTCAAATTTGCTATTTAATTCAATTATAGGAGATACTCGAAGCAAGTTTACAACAGGGATAAACTTTACTTATGACATCTATGATGAATTTGTAAATTCTATTAATTTTTCTAGAAATGAGAATTCTTTTGGAGGTTTTTTTGAATATGCGTATGATAATTTAGATAATTTTAGTTTTACCACAGGGCTAAGAGTTGATACTCATAATTTATTAGGACCCTTTATTACACCTAGAGTTCATTTAAGGTATGTATCTTGGGAAAAAGCAGTGTTTAGGGCCTCAGTTGGTCAGGGAAGAAAAAGTGCCAATGTATTTGCAGAAAATCAACAGTTATTTGCAAGTGCTAGACAAATAGACATTCAATCCTCTGGTGGGAAAATATATGGTTTAGATCCAGAAGTTGCATGGAATTACGGAATTTCATATTTACAAGGATTTAATTTATTTGATAAAAAAGGAGATATTACCTTTGACTTTTATAGAACTCATTTTCAAAACCAAGTGGTGGTAGATTGGGAAAACCCACAAAGAATTTCATTCTATAATTTGGAGGGAGAAAGTTATGCAAATAGTTTTCAGACAGAAGTAAATTATTTCATTAATGAGTATCTTAATGTTAGATTGGCCTATAAATTCTATGACATAGAAACTTATTATACCTCAGGGAAATTATCAAAACCATTGACTCCAAATCATCGCTTCTTTGCAAATATTTCATATGAAACAAAGCCAGTAGAATTGATTAAGCAGTGGAAGTTTGACTTAACCTATAATTTTATTGGAGATCAGCGTCTGCCAGATACATCAAGTAATTCTATTGAATATCAATTAGAAGAGTATTCAAATTCTTATAGTTTACTGAACGCCCAAGTCACCAAAGTTTTTTCTAAAAAGTTTGAGATGTATTTTGGTGTAGAAAATTTAACAAATTTCACGCAGAAAAATCCTATTTTAGCAAGTGATAACCCATTTGGAGCTAATTTTGATTCAACTATTATTTATGCGCCAATTTTTGGAAGAATGTTTTATAGCGGATTAAGATTTAAAATTGATTAAAATTGATTAAAAATGAAAAAAATTATCCTTATGTTTTGCTTGTTGTTGGTAGGTTTATCAGCAGAGGCTCAAAAGAAAAAAAAGAATTTAAAAGTAGCAATTGAAGTTGATGGTGTTTGTATGATGTGTAAAAAACGCATTGAAAAAGCGGCCTTAAACTCAAAAGGAGTAAAGTTTGCGACCTGGGATGTAAAAACTCATTTACTTTCATTAATCATTGATGAAAATAAAACAGACGCCAAAACTATTCAAAAAAATGTTGCTGCTGTTGGTCATGACACCAAAGGAATTAAGGCGAAAGATCATGCGTATAATAGCAATCCTGCATGTTGTAAATATAGAGACAAGAAAGTAGTAGATGCTCATGATGACCTTTAAAATTAGAGGTTTTTTTTTAAAAACTACTTGTTTAGTTTTAGTTATAAGTTCATTTATTTTTTGTGATAAGAAAGAAATAACAGCCAATGAAATTATTTCTAAATCAATAGAAGCCCATGGTGGTTTTAATCAATGGAAACAAATTGATACACTTTCTTTTGTAAAAAAAACAGTTTTATTCACCAAGAAAGGTCTTAAAGAAAAAGAGATAAAGCAATATCAATCATTTTCTTTTGGAAGTTCATTTAATGGAGCCATTACTTCGTTAGAATCAGATAGTACAAGCCTAACGCTTACTAGTGGCCTCTATTCTAAGAGTATTGGTGACTCTTTACTATTAATAACAGAAAAAGAGCTACCTGCTTTAAAAAATGCTTTTAAATCAGCGTATTATGTAGTTAGTCAGCCTTTTAATTTAAGAGAAAGTACCGCATCATTTCGGTATGTTAAGGATACTGTCTTACAGAATAAGAAAACATATGTAGTAAATGTTTCCTATGAAGGAGATACAGAAAAATCTGATTTATGGACCTACTATTTTAACGCTCAAACATTTCTTGTAGTTTCCTGTAAAGTATATCATTCTCCAACGATGAGCTATATACAAAACACTAAATTTGACTCGTTAACACCTTTTGTTTTTAATGCTGAAAGAGAAAGTGCTTTTTTAAAAGCAGATGGGACTAAAGACTATTTAAGAGCTGCTTATTTTTATTCAGATTTTAAGATTATTTTTAAAAAGTAGTAAAAAATAGGCTGCCTTTTTAAATAGTATGTTACTAATGATCATAAAAAAACCCCAAGATTTTCTTGGGGTTTTATTTTTTTTAATAAGAATGATTACATCATTCCAGGCATTCCACCACCCATTGGAGGCATTCCTCCGCCAGCACTTTCTTCTTTAATGTCTACCAAAGCACATTCTGTAGTTAAAATCATTCCCGCAACAGAAGCGGCATTTTCTAATGCTACACGTGTTACTTTTTTAGGGTCTATAATACCTGCCTCTAGCATATCTACATAGGTTTCTGATTTAGCATCATAGCCAAAGTTTTTGCTACCTTCAAGTACTTTATTAATAACTACTGAACCCTCACCACCTGCATTTTCTACAATAGTTCTTAGAGGAGATTCAATTGCTTTGTTTACAATTTGCACACCAGTTGTTTCATCTAAATTTTCTGCAACTATTTTCTCTAGTGCTTTTTTAGCTCTTACAAAAGCAACACCACCACCAGCAACAATACCTTCTTCAACGGCGGCTCTTGTTGCATGAAGTGCATCATCCACTCTATCTTTCTTTTCTTTCATCTCAACTTCAGAAGCTGCTCCAACATATAAAACGGCAACACCTCCAGCTAACTTAGCTAAACGCTCTTGTAGCTTTTCTTTATCATAATCTGAAGTAGTTGTTTCTATTTGTGCTTTAATTTGATTTACTCGTGCCTTTATTGCATCAGCATTTCCATTTCCGTTTACAATTGTTGTATTGTCTTTGTCAATTGTAATAGTTTCAGCGGTTCCCAATAAGTCTAAAGTTGCATTTTCTAGAGAAAAACCTCTTTCTTCAGAGATCACAGTTCCACCAGTTAAAATTGCAATATCTTCTAACATTGCCTTTCTTCTGTCTCCAAAACCGGGTGCCTTTACAGCGGCAATTTTTAAACCACCTCTAAGTTTGTTAACAACTAAAGTCGCCAATGCTTGTCCGTCTACGTCTTCAGCAATGATTAGTAGAGGTCTACTAGATTGTGCAACTGGTTCTAAAATTGGGAGGATTTCATTTAAATTAGATATCTTTTTGTCGAATAATAAGATATATGGGTTTTCTAAATCGGCAATCATCTTATCTGCATCAGTAACAAAATATGGAGATAAGTATCCTCTGTCAAATTGCATTCCTTCTACAACATCTACATAGGTTTCCATTCCTTTTGCTTCTTCAACAGTAATAACACCTTCTTTTCCAACTTTTTCAAAAGCTGTGGCAATTAGATCGCCTATAGTATTGTCATTATTTGCAGAGATAGCTGCTACTTGTTTTATTTTTTCTGAGGAGTTTCCTACTTTTTGAGCTTGTTTCTCTAGATCAGCAACAATAGCAAGAACTGCCTTATCTATTCCTCTTTTCAAATCCATAGGATTTGCTCCAGCGGCAACATTTTTTATTCCTTCTTTTACAATAGCTTGTGCTAATACAGTAGCTGTAGTAGTTCCATCTCCAGCTAAGTCATTGGTCTTAGAAGCTACTTCTTTAACCATTTGAGCTCCCATATTTTCTAACTCATCTTCTAACTCTACCTCTTTTGCAACAGAAACACCATCTTTAGTAACTGTAGGAGATCCAAATGATTTAGAAATGATTACGTTACGTCCTTTTGGACCTAGGGTTACTTTTACTGCATTTGCAAGAGCATCAACACCTCTTTTAAGGCCATCTCTTGCATCACTATCAAATTTTATATCTTTTGCCATTTTGATTTGTTTTTTTGAAAATTATACAATTGCTAAAATGTCGCTTTCGCGCATCATTAAATAGTCTTTTCCTTCAAGTTTTAATTCAGTTCCACCATATTTTCCATACAAGACTGTGTCACCTACTTTTACGGTTAAAGGTTCATCTTTTTTGCCATTCCCAACAGCAACAACAGTTCCTTTTTGTGGTTTTTCTTTTGCGTTGTCTGGAATAATAATCCCAGAAGCTGTTGTAGTTTCTGCGGCAGCTGGTTCTACAAGAACTCTATCTGCTAGAGGTTGAATGTTTAATTCCATTTGTATAGATATTTATTTTTAATTGATTTTCAAAGATTAAGTAGTCAGTAATTATGCCATTTAACAAGAACTGACAATTTTTCAACATACCCTATCAAAATTTAATTTTAACTCAAAAAAAAATGCCAACGTGTCATTTCGTTGGCATTTTTTTTGACACTTACAAAGCTTAGTTATTTAACGAATCGTTAGTAGCTGGCATTGAAGATTCAGTAGTTTTTGGAGTTGATCTAATATCTTCTAGCGTATTATCTAGTTTAATATCTGATGAACCATTTCTTTCTATGGAAAAATTAGACAACAAAATTAATGCAAACATTGCAATTGCCAAAGTCCAAGTTGTTCTGTCCAAGAAATTATTTGTGTTTTGTACACCTCCTAAAGATTGTGCTCCACCACCACCAAATGAGGAAGATAATCCTCCACCTTTTGGATTTTGCACCATTACTATTAAAATTAATATAACGGCTACAAGTAGTATCACAGCTAGAAATAAGTTATAACTCATGATTTAGTATTTTGTAAAATTTTAATTCTTTTAATTTGGTATGCAAAGAAACCACTTTTTTCTGGATATTTCAAACTTAAAATCTCATAAGCTTTTATAGCATTTGAGAATTTTTTTTGTTCTAAGTACACCTTTGCTAATGTCTCTGTCATTAAGGATGTGTCCGATTTATTTTTAGGAATAGAAACAGTTATTTTCTCATCATTTTTTACAGAGACAATCTTTGGATTATTCTCAATAAAACGATCAATTATAAACTCTTTGGCATTTTTTTTAGTTTCTAATCCCTCTCTTTGTATAGGTTTTTGAACAGAAATTTGAAGCCATTGTTGAAAAGAATGAGTTTCGTTTTTCGAAAAGTTAATAGGAGTTCCCAAGGCTAATTCTTGTTCTATATTTGGCAGGATTTCTTGAAACTCAAAAACATCTTGTTGGGCTATTTTTTGACTAATTTGATGATGAATATCAGCGGTATTCTCAAAAGATGTTGAAGTAATAAAGTCAAATAAAACAGTTCTATCTGAAGTGAAAGCAGCAGTAGTTTTTAATTCGTTGTTGTACCTAAAACTTTCTTGATTATTTAACCCTTTTAAATAAAGGGCTCTGGCTGATTGAAAATACGGATATTCTTTAATGATATTTTTTAACTCAGAAGTTTGATGATCTTTTAGGATATCAGGATTAGAGATTAAATTTGTGTAAATTTCTATATTCATTACCAGTTTCCTAAAGAAGCATTAAAAATATCCTGAATAATTCTTTCTAAAATTTCATCTAGAGCAGCGTCTAAAACACCTCCTGTTAATTGAGCATTTGCATCAAAATCTGAATAAAAAGAAAATTGCTTTTCAAAATCATCCTCTTCTTTTAAACGATTATAAAAGCGCACATTTACAGTAATAGTAAGTCTGTTTTGTGCCGCTGTTTGTTGAGATGTTGCACTCATTGGATTTACACGATAGCTAGTAATTTCTCCTTCAAAACGCAGATCTCCTCCAGTTCTAGTTTGTTCTAGATTTGTTTGTCTCAAAAATAAATCTTGAATTTCTTGTGTAAAACGCTGACTTAATTGTGGCTCAATTAAAGCTGCTTGATTTGGAAAAAAATCTACCTGAAGTGTTTTAGCATCACCTGTAGATCCTCCATTAAATTTATAGATACCACAACTTGAAATAAGTGATGTAACTACAAGAAACATCAAGATAAATGTTGTTTTTTTCATAATTATTTCAAATGTACAACTTAATTATAAATCGTATTGTTTGATTTTTCTGTACAAGGTTCGTTCCGAAATACCCAGTTCTTTAGCAGCTAATTTTCTTTTGTTATTATTTTTTTCTAAAGACCGCTTAATCATTTCAATTTCTTTCTCTTGTAGAGAGAGGTTCTCAGATTCCTCAATATCTTCAGCAAAATCGTATTCATTCTTAGGTGTTGCGTGTTGAGGTAATTTAACTACTTCAACAGGGTAATGTTCTTGTTCTTGGTATATTTTTTCAATTAATTGATGGTTTTCTTCTTTTACTTTTTCTGAGTTTCCACTTCGCATTAAATCTAGTGTCAATTTTTTTAGATCATTAATATCATTCCTCATATCAAAGAGAACCTTGTACATGATGTCTCTTTCAGTAGAAAAATCGCTTTTAGAAGAGTTCCCTCCAATAAGCGCAGGTAAATTTCCTTTATTATTAGGTAAATATTGCCCCATTTTTTCAGCAGTAATCAGTCTCTTTTCTTCAACTACAGATATTTGTTCTGCAATATTTCTCAACTGACGTATGTTTCCTGGAAAACGATAATTTAAAAGAAGGTTTGTAGCCTTTTCATCTAATCGAATTGTAGGCATCCGGTATTTTTGAGCAAAATCTGAGGCAAATTTTCGAAACAATAAATGAATGTCTTCTTTTCTATCCCTTAATGGAGGAAGGTGAATTTCAATGGTGCTTAGCCTGTAATACAAATCTTCTCTAAATTTTTCTTTTTCAATAGCAAGGTGCATGTTTAAGTTTGTTGCAGCTACAATTCTAACATTGGTCTTTTGAACTTGAGAGGAGCCTACTTTTATAAATTCTCCGTTCTCTAAAACACGCAATAATCTAACTTGAGTAGTTAAGGGTAATTCACCAACTTCGTCTAAAAAAATTGTTCCACCATCTGCTACTTCAAAATATCCTTTTCGAGCAGCTGAGGCTCCTGTAAAAGCTCCTTTCTCATGACCAAATAATTCACTATCTATAGTTCCTTCAGGAATTGCACCACAATTAACTGCAATATATTTTGCATGTTTTCTGTGGGATAATTGATGAATTATTTTTGGAATACTTTCTTTACCAACGCCACTTTCACCGGTAACTAGTACTGATATATCTGTAGGAGAAACTCGCACTGCTTTTTCAAGTGCTCTACTGAGTTGAACATCATTTCCTATG
>MDTF01006517.1_pt1 | contig 18286 bp, 17 predicted proteins | sample 811191 | NCBI WGS metagenome assembly MDTF01 (sample SAMN05326649, study PRJNA326480) | marine metagenome | isolation source: seawater | place: Southern Ocean | collected 2011 | reverse complement strand
AGCCTTTCTTATTGTCTCGTTTATCATCATTACATTGTGGGTTGGAAAACCCATGGAAACCATATTTAAAAACATCCAAGAAGGTATTTCAGATAACGCTGGTTGGTTCTTTGTATTGGTTTCCAACGTCTTTCTATTCTTCTGTCTTTACCTTGGATTTAGCAAGTTTGGAAAAATCAGATTGGGTGGAAAAGAAGCTGAACCCGAGTTTGGTTTAGGCGCTTGGTTTGCTATGCTCTTTAGCGCTGGAATGGGAATTGGAATTATTTTTTGGGGCGTTGCAGAACCCATGCATCACTTCTTACATCCTCCACGTGGATTAGATGGTGACCCTGACGCATTAGCTCAACAAGCAATGGGTTTTAGTTTTTTACATTGGGGTTTACACGCCTGGGGAATTTATGCATTGGTTGGAATGGCACTGGCTTTTTTCGCTTTTAACAGAAAACTGCCACTCACCATTCGCTCTGTTTTCTATCCGTTGATTAAAGAAAAAATTCACCAATGGCCTGGTGATTTGATTGATGTACTTGCTGTTTTGGCAACCTTATTCGGGCTGGCAACTTCATTGGGTTTAGGCGTTCAACAAGTAAGTTCAGGTTTAAACTATCTACTTGGCGTTCCTGACACCGTTACTACGCAAGTCTTATTGATTGGTGGAATTACACTTATTGCAACTGTTTCAGTTGTAATGGGATTAGATAAAGGTGTGAGACGATTGAGTGAACTTAACATCGGTATTGGAGCTATTTTCTTGATCTTTACCATTGCCGTTGGCCCAACGCTTTACATTCTAGATTCGTTCATTCAGAATACTGGATATTACGTACAAAACTTTTTCGATTTGTCTTTCTGGACTGAATCATACAAACCAGAAGACACATCTGGATGGCAAAACTCATGGACTGTGTTTTATTGGGCTTGGTGGATTAGCTGGTCGCCATTTGTTGGGATGTTCATTGCCCGAGTAAGTAAAGGACGAACCATTCAAGAATTTGTGATGGGTGTTTTATTAGTTCCATCGCTTTTAACCTTTTTGTGGATGACTGCATTTGGAGGATCTGGATTGTGGGTTTATATGAATCAAACGCCAGAAATTGGAACTCAAATCACCGAAAATGTATCTACATCTTTGTTCTTACTGATGGATCAATTTCCACTCTCAACAATCGCGTCAGCTGTAGGTGTAGTTTTGGTTATCAATTTCTTTGTAACCTCATCTGATAGCGGTTCGCTTGTGATTGATAGCATTACCGCTGGTGGTAAATTAGACGCTCCCGTTGGTCAGCGTATTTTTTGGGCATTAACAGAAGGTGGCGTTGCAGCAGTATTGTTGATTGGTGGTGGATTAACCGCGCTTCAAACAGCAGCAATCACCACAGGTTTGCCATTTGCTTTTATCTTGATTTTAATGATGTTCAGCCTGTATAAAGGACTCAAGAACGAGTATAGCCGATCGATTCAAAAAGAAAAAGATACCGACAGAGAAAATTACGAGAATCGACTGAAAGAAATGATTCAGAAACGAATTGGAAACACTAAAAATTCAGAGAAATGAACAAAGTAGCCGTTTTTCTAGATCTCACTAAAATAGATCAGAATATTTTGAACTACGTGAAAGAGATGGATGCTCGCATTCATTTCAAAGAAATTCATTTGGTTCACTACGTTGAGTTACAAGATTCAACTGATGAGTTTTCTAAACACTTCCCTGATTTAGATAGACCACTTGAAGATTTCATTCAAGAAGAATTAGCTGAACGCGCAATAGATGCAGGAATTGATGAAAATCGCTTTACCATAAAAATTCACACTTCGGGTGGATACGACAAGCTCTTGGCATGGATGAGTGAAATGCAGTTTAATCTGTGTGTATTTGGTAAGAAGGTGATCTACAACGGAACTGGTGTTTTCTCTGGAAAAGTTTCTCGATTAATTCATCAAGCAGTACTGTTTATAACCGAAACCTCTCGACCAAATTGGGAGAAAATATTAGTTCCAATAGACTATTCAAATTTTTCTGAAAAGAGTTTGAAGTTTGCCTCAAAGTTGGCAGATGAACTATCCATTCAAGTTACAGCATTACACATGTTTCAAGTTCCTCCGGTTTACTTCCCAATTGTAAAAGAGAAGTCTGAACCAGTGATTCATGAAGTTCGTAAAAAAGCACAAAAAAGAATCAACGACTACACACAAAAATTGGGACTTTCTAAAAACTTAGAAACTGATCTTATTTATGCCAACGACAAAACAATAGCCAGCTGTATTTACGACTATGCTAGAAGTAACTACATCGACTTGATTGTTATGGGTTTTAAAGGAAAAAAAGATGATGAAGAGTTCCTGATTGGCTCTGTTGCAGAGCGACTTATCCAATCGGATAGAGATCTTCCTGTCATGTTGGTTCAAGGTAAAATCATGGATTGATGCTCACTCGTCAATAAACTAACTACTTTTTCCTTGTCATCTTATTTGGATAGAAAGAGAAAGTAGTTAGTTTGGTCAAATATTAATTGACAAGCCAAGGCTAATGCCTTATTTTATCCATTGATTCATGACAATGAACATCACTAATCTACGCAACCGACTTACATCTTTCACAACTTATTGCTGTTTTACATTTCTAGTTTTAATGAGTTTTCAGGTTTCTGCTCAAGTTGAAACTCCAGAATTCATAAACATTAACTTTATTCCTAACAATGGGTATTTCAGCCCACTTTCATTGTTACCTGATGATGCCGTTCAATTACCGTTAATGAATCAAGATCAATATGAGATTGGTTACTATTATACAAATGAAGGAGAGCGAGTTGATGGTTACATTAAAATGGATAAAAACCATTTCAAATTCAAAAAACTGAAATATGATTTCACGGATAAAATCAAACCTGATGAAGCAAGAAAAGTAGTTATAGGTCTTGATTCCTTTTTCGTTATTACCAATATTTATGAAAAAGACGAAGTTGTTAGAAAAGAGCAATATGTAAAGTTGATTTTAGAAGATAACGGTTACCTATTTGCTCAAAAATATGAACAAGAAACACCAGCTGGTAGCCAATCTAACAACAATAAATCACCTGAAATATTAGCAAAACATAGAAGTGGAAAATATTGGGATAGCTTTGAAGAGACTGATAATTTCAAAGAACTAGCGCTTAAATATTTTGGACATATTTCTTTGTTTGAAGACAGAATAAACGACTCTCTAATTACCATTCGGGACTTACCTTCAATTATCAAACAATCAGCTTATTATTCAAAATATCAGAGTAATACACCCATCTATTTCAATGAATATTGGGATGAATTAAGAAAAGAGCATAAAAACCAAGCCAAATACACAGCGCTAATAGACGATTTTACAGACTCTAGCTGGGTTATAACCTATTATCAAAACTCAACAAAGCTATATCAAGCTACTTATTCGTCTCTTGTACCCCTTGAAAATGAGGGACCCGCGACAATATATTACCCAAATGGAAATTCAAGGCAAGAGATCATATTTAAAAACAACAAACCCGATGAGGTTAAGGTGTATCTTGAGGATGGTTCGCTAAAAAAGCACTATAAAATAATTCAAGAAGTTCCACTTAATCCATACCTCGATGGAGCTACAACAGGCTATGCTCTTAAAGTCAATTACAGTGTAAAATATATTTATGTTGGTGATTCAACAAAATCCAACATCATTGACTCAAATCAGTCGGTTACGCATATTAAAATAGATCCGTTTAACCAGCAAACTTATTACGCTCAATACGAAGACAGCACATTAAAGTCTTATTATCATATTGTTGATGGTAAAGAAATCCATCAGATTACAGATCAATCTGAGTACGATTACAAACTAAAAAAACTGTCCAGAAAGTTTAAAGACTTTATTGTTTTTGAAAATATAGATTCGGCTTACGCAGATAACGCACATGGAATCATCTATGTACAATTTATAACGGATGAAAAAGGTCGGGTAACTGAGGAGCAAGTTCTGAACTCAATACACCCTGTTTATGACTCACTACTTCAAGCATTCATCGATAAAAAAATAACAAATAAGTTCAAGTTTAAGCGATTGAAAATAGAAGGTGAAAAGAAAAAGTTTGAAGTTGTTATTCCATTCGTATTCAACTTGGTGAGGTATTACAGTACGAGATATAATTACCAACCATGGTATATGAGAGATGTTTATGATTTCAGCAGCCCTTACATGCCTCCTACATTTCCAGGGTCAAACTATTAATTACACAAACAAGTGCCACACTTGTGTAACTGCGAAACAAACGATCACACCAAAAATGATAGGTAAAACGGTAGCAACAGTTGTCCATTTCACACTGTTGGTTTCTTTATAAATAGTGTAAATGGTTGTGCTACATGGATTGTGAAGTAAGCTAAACAACATCAAATTTACTGCAGTTAGTGTTGTCCATCCAGCAGCAACTAAAATGCCTTTGATTTCAACGTCTGAAGCTTCAAACATCACACCTGCACCTTGACCAATTTCTGTGTTACCCAACACCATTACTGACAACATCAACACCGTTGGAATTACTATTTCATTGGCTGGAATAGCGACTACGTAAGCCAACAGAATAACACCATTCAACCCAATAAACATTCCAACTGGATCCAATCCTTGAATGATAGACAAAGCCATACTCTGCTCACCAATATGAATATTCGATATCAGCCAAATTACAGCTCCAGCTGGTGCAGCAAACACAATGGCTCTCCAAAGTACAATCAACGTACGATCGATGATGGATGTGTAAATCGTTTGTAAAATACGCGGTGGACGATAAGGCGGCAATTCCAATGTAAAAAAGGATGACTCGCCTTTCAACATCGTCTTGGTCAACAACCAAGAGGTTAAAAATGAAAAACCAATTCCTAAAATAACAATTCCGATAACCGACAAAGTAGAAATCGCACTACTCCATTTTCCAGCCAAAGCACCAATAAAAATGGTTGCAATTAATATCTGAGTAGGCCACCTACCGTTACACAACGAGAAGTTATTGGTGATAATAGCAATCAATTTTTCCCTCGGACTATTGATGATTCTTGTTGAAACAACACCTGCAGCGTTACAGCCAAATCCCATACTCATGGTTAAGGCCTGTTTACCGTGAGCTCCCACCTTTTGGAACATGCGATCTAAGTTGAAAGCCACGCGCGGCAAATAACCAAAGTCTTCTAATAAGGTAAACAGCGGAAAGAAAATAGCCATGGGCGGTAGCATTACGGCAATAACCCAAGCTGTAGCCAAGTAAACGCCATCAATCAAAAAGCCGCTCAACCACCATGGAAAACTCAAATAATCGGCTCCTGATTTCAACCATGGATAAACCTGTTCGAGCAACAACTCAGCTAATAAACCAGATGGGTAATTTGCTCCAGCAATGGTTAGCCAGAGTACTACGCCCAACATCAAAAACATAATTGGAAAACCCCAGATTTTACTGGTTACAACTCGATCAATGGCTCTATCAATTCTGAAAGAGCGTTTATTATCATCAGATTGAACGGTACTCTTCACAATAGATGTTGCTTGAGTATAAATTGCTTCGGCTACATCATTTCTGTATTTGCTTCCGAGTTCTTCTTTCAGTCTATTGGCTTCAACAATAATCTGATCGGCATCTTTAGCTTTAATTTCACCCAAAGATTCCGAACGTAGAGCCAATTGAATGCTTTTATCTTGTTCCAACAAACGCATGGCAATCCAATGCGCATTTGGAATTTCTGGATCAGCTTTTAAAATGAGTTGCTCAACCGAGTCAATAGCCGAATTGGTTTCTTTCGAAAAAGCCTTAATGGGTTGTGGCCAAGTTTGTATTTGACCTGATGCAACTTGTTGAATTGCTCCCAAAAGCTCATTCAACCCCTCATTTCTTCGAGCACTTGTTGCTATAACTGGAATTCCTAAATCTTTAGACAGTGAACGCGTATCAACCTCAATTCCATGACGTTTTGCCTCATCCATCAAATTCAAACACAAAACCGCTTTATCAGTAATCTGTAAGATTTGAAGCACCAAACTCAAGTTGCGCTCTAACCTACTGGCATCTACTACTATTACCGTCACATCAGGTTTTCCGAAAAGAATAAAATCACGGGCTACCTCCTCATCATCTGAAGTTGAGAAAAGCGAATACGTTCCTGGTAAATCTACCAGTCTAAAAGATTGATCGTTGTAGGAGAAACTACCTTCGGCACGAGTTACCGTTTTTCCAGGCCAGTTTCCTGTGTGTTGCTTTAATCCTGTGAGCGCGTTAAAAACGGTGCTTTTACCCGTATTTGGATTTCCGGCAAGAGCAATCACATAATCCACTTCACCCGTATCTTCTCCCATTTTTTGAAGCTCAGCATTGGGGTTTAATTCGCAAATTTCACACGCACTCTTCACTTCTTCTCCTCCACTTCGATCATGATTTGATCAGCATCTTTCTTGCGCAAACAAATTTGCGAACTGTGAACATTATACGCTATCGGATCATTCAACGGACTAAAGTTTTCTATAAAAATAGAAGTACCACGAACAAAGCCTAGGTCTAGCAACCGCTGACGAATAACCTCATCACATCCTTCTTGAATATGAAGCACTTTGGCTGTTTGTCCTTGTTGTAATTCCGATAGTTTCATTGTCCCAATCGCCTAACAAATTCACGGTACTAAAAACATTGTTAGACTATACGAAGTTAGACAATATATTGTTCTAACAGAATAATTATAAAATATTTCACATTCAACTTTGAGGAATCTTTAAATTCGTGGCATGTACTCTTTGGTAGAAGAAAATTACCTGAAAGCTTTGTTTATGCTGGCTGATGAAAACGGCCACACCAGCGTGAATGATTTGAGCAATCACCTTGAGATTAGTATGCCAACGGTTAACAGCATGGTTAAACGTTTGCAAAACAAAGATTTGGTGTTTTACGAAAAGTACAAGCCGCTAAAACTGACTGAACTCGGACAAAAAGAGGCTGCTCTCATTATTCGCAAGCACCGTTTAACAGAAATGTTTTTGGTAGATAAAATGGGGTTTGGCTGGGAAGAAGTTCACGACATTGCCGAGCAAATTGAGCACATTCACTCTCCAGCTTTCTTCAGTAAAATGGATGAGATTTTAGGTCATCCAACGCTCGATCCGCACGGATCACCCATTCCGGATAAAGAAGGAAATATTGAATGGAAATCATACGATCAATTGAGTGATTGCCAAGTGGGAGAATCGATTCAGTTGGTTGCCGTAGTCAATGGTTCTAAAGAGTTTTTGGAGTTTTTGAATAGTAGAGAGCTCACCTTGAACCAAGTCATTGAAATCAAAGCGATTGAAGCCTTTGATAAATCGATGGTAGTTAGCTACGAAAATCATCCTTCTGAAACGTTAAGCGCTACTGTTTGCGAGCGTTTGCTGGTTGAGAAAAATTGATATGATTGACATCCAAGTTCAAGAAATAGAAGCCAAAAGACTCATAGGCATCTCAGGAAAAGGATCCATTTCTAACGACATCACTCCTCAGGTTTTTAAAGACTTTATGCCTCGTAAAAGGAAAATTACGAATGTGCAAAATACACACATCTACTCTGTTCAATTGTTTGAAGCTGATTTGAATCAAAACCCCATCAATCCAAGTACAACATTCACTCGAATTGCTGCTGTTGAAGTTTCTGAAGATTCTGTTCCTCCTCAAGGTATGGGAACATTTGAAATTCCAGCTGGTTTTGTATCTCACCTTTACTCATAAAGGCACACTAGACCGGTTCATTCAAAACCTACAGTATATCTACGGAAAATGGATTCCAGATTCAGAATATGAAGTAGATCAAAGACCACATTTTGAAGTTTTGGGTTCTAAATATTTAGGGCTAGACAATCCAAATTCAGAAGAAGATATTTGGATTCCTATTCGTTTGAAATACTAATCAAATCACTACATTCGCCCCATCGTTCTTTTGAACTAATGTGAGAAATAGGTTCTGCATAACGCAGATGAAAAGGGAATCGTGTTGAAATCACGAGCTGACGCGCAACTGTGAGTAATATTCCTGTTTTACCAAAGCAATCCACTGTGAAGCTCTCCAGCTAAACGGGAAGGAAGGTAAAACAATTACAAGCCAGGAGACCTGCCATTTCTTGAATGACAATGCTTTCGCGAAATAGAGCAATGATTGATTTTTCAGGTTATTAACCCTGTTTGCTTACCTTTCTTGAAATGCATTGTTGAATAAACGCGATTATTTATTCAATACAGATAGATTATGACCATAGAAGAAAAAATCAAGTTGTCGGAAACCCGCATTTTCAAAGCTGTTTTCCCCAACACAACCAACCATTACGATACGCTATTTGGCGGAACTGCCATGTCGCTGATGGATGAAGTGGCTTTTATTGCTGCTACCCGATTCAGTCGCAAAAAAATGTTGACTGTTAGCAGCGATCGAATCGATTTCAACAAACCCATTCCAAGTGGAACCATTGCTGAATTTACAGCTCGAGTAATTCATGTAGGAAGAACCAGCTTACGTGTTCACGTTGAGATTTTCATTGAACAGATGTACGAAGATCATCGTGAACAAGCCATTCAAGGTGAGTTTACGATGGTGGCTGTTGATGATGATAAAAATCCAATCCCTATCTTGGACGAGTAACTTAATGTTTGAAATCACGGCTACAACAGTAAACGCATACCTTACTTTCAACGGCACTTGCGAAGAAGCATTTAACTTATACAAATCAGTATTTGGAGGTGAATTTCCTTATGTGGGTCGGTTTAAAGATATGCCGAGCCATGGTGGAGAAAAACCTACTCCCGAAGGTTGGGGCGATAAAATCATGCACATTTCTTTACCAATCAGTAAAGAAACAACCTTGATGGGCAGTGATACCAGTCAAGAATGGGCACCTGATGTTACTGTTGGAAACAACATCACCCTTTCGGTAAATACACAAAATGAAACAGATGCAAAACGCATTTTCAATGCATTGGCAGAAAGTGGTAAAATCAAGATGCCACTTGAAAAAACTTTTTGGCAATCGTATTTCGGAATGTTAACCGACAAGTTCGGCATCAACTGGATGGTGAATTGTGAGCTGGAATCACACAAGGATTTTGAAGAAGAGAATCGCTAAAAACGTTGTTTAACTTTAATAGACTTGAGGACTGAGGAATTATTTCTTCAGTCCTTTTTTATTATCCTCCACTCACCTCAACTTTTCCCGTTATAATCCGTTACTTTTGCAGCTTCAATTTTTTGTATGAAATCAAACAGTGCTGTTCCTCAAGACCTTGTTGTAGCGGAAGATGAAACTTTAGAAGTATTTGGTGCGCGTGTGCACAACCTCAAAAACATTGATGTGAGTATGCCTCGCAATCAGTTGGTTGTAATCACTGGATTGAGTGGTTCTGGTAAATCGTCTTTGGCTTTTGATACCATCTACGCAGAAGGTCAACGTAGATATATCGAAAGTTTCTCGGCTTATGCGCGTCAGTTTTTAGGTAAAATGGAACGTCCTGATGTAGATAAAGTTACGGGCTTGGCTCCTGTAATTTCTATCGAGCAGAAAACGGTGAACCGCAGTCCGCGCTCAACGGTTGGAACCATTACAGAGGTTTATGATTTCATGCGACTTTTATTTGCTCGTGCAGCTGATGCTTTCAGTTACGAAACGGGTGAGAAAATGGTGAAATACAGTGATGAGCAAATCTTAGACCTCATCCTAGAATCATACAACGACAAGCGCATTTACATCCTATCTCCTGCCGTTCGTGGTCGTAAAGGTCATTACCGCGAATTGTTTGAGAGCATAGCCAAGAAGGGTTATGTACGCGTTCGTGTAGATGGTGAAGTTCGCGAAATTACTCGCGGTATGAAACTCGATCGTTATAAAGTGCACGATATCGAGATTGTGATTGATCGCATTCATGTTACTGAAGACAGTCGCCAACGGGTGTTGGATAGCTTGAAAACAGCTATGAAACAAGGTGATGGCATGATGATGGTTTTGGATCACGATTCAGACGATGCACGCTACTACAGCCGCAACTTGATGTGTCCTACAACTGGAATTTCTTACAACGAGCCAGAACCCAACCTGTTTTCATTCAACTCGCCTTACGGAGCTTGTAGCAAGTGTAACGGTATTGGTGAGATTTCTGAAATCGACATCAAGAAGATTATTCCAGATAATAGCCTTTCCATTCGCAGAGGTGGAATTGCACCATTGGGAGAATCTAAAAACACTTGGATTTTCAAGCAAATTGAAGCTATTGGCGAGAAATACGGTTTCAAACTCAACACGCCAATCAAAGATATTTCTGAAGAAGCCATTGAAGTAATTCTATACGGTGCTGATGAAGAGTTCAGCGTTCAGAATGATTACTTGGGAATCAGTAAAAACTACAACATCAAATTTGAGGGTGTTGTCAACTGGATTGTGAATCAGTACAACGAGAATCCAACCAAAGGATTTGCTCGTTGGGCACAATCATTTATGAATAAAGTAGAATGCCCAACGTGTCAGGGAGCACGTTTGAAAAAGGAATCGCTTTATTTCAAGATTGACGATAAAAACATAGCCGAACTGGCTCAAAAAGATATAGTTGAACTTCAAGATTGGTTTGCCAACTTAGAAGATCGATTATCCGAAAAACAAAACCTGATTGCACGTGATGTTTTGAAAGAAATCCGTGCTCGAATTGGGTTCTTGCTTGATGTAGGGTTAGATTACCTCACCCTCAACAGAAGTGCTAAAACGCTTTCTGGTGGTGAGGCTCAGCGTATTCGTTTGGCTACGCAAATTGGTAGTAAACTAGTTGGTGTACTCTACATTTTAGATGAACCAAGTATCGGTTTGCACCAACGCGATAACCACCGTTTGATTAATGCCTTGAAAGAACTTCGTGATGTGGGCAACAGCGTGATTGTGGTTGAGCACGATAAAGACATGATTTTAGAAGCCGATTATGTCATTGATATCGGACCTAAAGCAGGCGTTCATGGTGGAAAAGTAGTTGCTGAAGGAACTCCTGAGGAGATGTTGAAACTCAGCACCATTACGGCTGATTACTTACACGGCAGACGAGAAATTGAAATTCCCGCAGAGCGCAGAAAAGGAAACGGTGATTTCTTAAAAATAAAAGGTGCTACTGGTAATAACCTGAAAAACGTGAGTGCCGAATTCCCATTGGGTACCTTAATAGCCATTACTGGTGTTTCGGGAAGTGGAAAATCTACGTTAATCAACGAAACCCTCTACCCGATTCTGAATCAGCACATCTACGGATCTAACAAAAAGCCAATGCCTTACAAGAAGATTGAAGGCTTGGAGTTAGTTGATAAAGTGATTGACATTGACCAATCGCCAATTGGTCGTACACCACGATCGAATCCGGCAACTTACACAGGTGTTTTCACCGATATTCGTCAGTTATATTCTACGTTACCCGAAGCGAAAATCAGAGGTTATAAACCAGGTAGATTCTCGTTTAACGTAAAAGGTGGACGCTGCGAAACGTGCCAAGGAGCAGGTATCAAAACCATTGAGATGAACTTCTTGCCTGATGTGTATGTAGAATGTGAAACGTGTGGTGGCAAGCGCTACAACCGCGAGACATTGGAAGTGCGCTACAAAGGAAAATCAATCAGTGATGTGTTAGACATGACGGTTGAAACAGCTGTCGACTTCTTTGAAAACATTCCTTCCATCTATTTGAAAGTAAAAACACTGAATGAGGTTGGATTGGGTTACATCACTCTAGGTCAGTCTTCTACAACGCTTTCGGGTGGTGAAGCACAACGTGTAAAACTGGCAACAGAACTCTCGAAGAAAAATACAGGAAACACGGTTTACATCTTAGATGAACCAACAACTGGTTTGCATTTTGAAGATATCCGCATTTTATTGGACGTGCTTCAAAGTTTGGTTGAATTAGGCAACACCGTTATTGTGATTGAGCACAACATGGATATCATTAAAGTGGCCGATCACTTGATTGATTTAGGACCTGAAGGCGGAAAAGGGGGTGGACAGATTTTGGTTACCGGAACACCTGAAGAGGTAGCTAAAGCGAAAAACTCGCACACGGGTAAATTCTTAATCCCAGAATTGAAGTAGGTGGAACTTGATTCTCAATTCTTTATATTTGATGTATGGCAACTTTAAAATTAAAGGTTAACGATCAAATACTGGGTCAATTTTTAAAGTTATTAAAACGCTTTAAGGTTGAGGATGTAGAAATCATAGATTCTGATAGTCAATTCATTAAAGATCAGACTCATGTTCAGCATGAAATTGCTAGAGTTAAATCTGGTGAAGCTAAACTTTACACTCTAGAAGAAGCAGATGCCATATTTGAGGAAACCATCAAACAGTATGAAAGTCCTTCTGACAGATAATTACATTAATAGGCTTAATAGACAAATTCAATATATTGCCGAAGACAAACCACTTGCAGCTAGAAACTTTAAAGCCGGACTTTCTAAACGTATAGTTGAACTTCAAAAATTTCCATTTAAGCATAGAGAGTCTATTTTTTATCCTTCTAAAGAAAATCGAGATCTTGTTTATAAAGGATATGTTATTGTATATAACGTTGATTCTATCAAACAGACTATTACTATTATCACAATAATCAAACATGTTGATTACTAAGATATGAGCTGGGAAAGTCCTTTAATTATGGTGCCGCTAATAACGGGGCCGATTTTGATTTTGGCTGGTTACATCTTGTACAAAGCGCCTCCCAAAGAAATCAACAGCATGTATGGTTACCGCACCAAACGCTCTATGAACAGTCAACAACTTTGGGATTTTGCACAAATCTACTCAGGTATTAAGCTCATGAAAATCGGGTTGTGGTACCTCCTATCCATCATCTTGGGTTTTGTCATCAGAACATCTGTGACATGGGGGCTTGTAATCAGCTTTTCAATATTATCCATCCTCATCGTCTGGATGTATCTCCGCGTTGAACGGGAGTTGAAAAAAATCGATACCGTTGAATAATTTCAACGATTATTATCTACAGCGGTTAAAAGCTTGGATTTATTGATCCATTCAACTTACTTTCACCCTCTAACTAGATAACCCAACTCAAAAAAGAGATTACCCAAAGCGTCTTCATGAAAGGAAGCCCAAAATATTTTCAGTCTATAGATTTATTGCGGGGGGTAACGGCACTCGTTATTGCTATATATCATTTCATCAATTACGATGACTCCAATGTGGTATTATTTGAAGCAGATAGCACCATCAGACACGCTTCGCTGATATTGCCTGATATCGTATATGTTTTCTTTCTGATCTCTGGCTTTTTGATCACCCTATACATGAACAGGCAAAATTACCACATCAAAAAATCGGGGAGGTTTTTAGCAAGAAGATGGGTTAGAATTGAAATACCCTACATCGTATCTATATTGGTCTACATTTTAATTGCTTACGCATGGGCACTGAAGGGCGGACAAACATTTAGTATTGACATCTACAGGGTTTTGCACCACATCACTTACACCGTCTTATTTTTCGACTATGAGTGGTATAATATTGTGTATTGGACACTCGCTCTAGAGCTTCAATTTTATTTATTCATAGCGCTTCTATTTCCACTTTTTGCATCCAAAAAACCACTTATTAAATACGGTTCATACATCTTGTTTTGTGTGGTCGGGTTGTTTGTGAGGGAGTATGAATTACTGTTTAAATATGCACCCATATTCACATTGGGTTCACTCCTGTCTTCTTGGATGATCAGCGATAAAAAGAACCGAATTGATTTAATATTAATGGGGCTAGCCCTTATTCAAGTGGGATATATATTTAGCGTTGTGGCAGCTGTTTATCTTCTTGCAGGCATACTGGTTATCAATATCCCGATTTCAGAAAAGAATTGGCTCACCAAATTAGGACAGCAATCCTATTCCTTCTATTTACTTCATGGTGCGTTTGGTGGCTCGTTGATCTATTTTTTAGCTCCTTTAACTGGAACTATTTTCACAAAAATGGCAACCGTTCTAGCCGCAGTTGTATTCTCGATCTCACTCTCTTACGTGTATTATAGATTGATTGAACTTCCCTCTCATAATTTAGCGAGAAAGATAAAGTTCAACAAACAAGAAGGAAGCCGTAAGAAGTATTAAGTACCAAGTACAAAGAGTCTGTCATCCCGAGTGATACCGAACGCAGTGAGGGATTGTATCGAGGGAGACAGTAGTATTAAGCTAACATGCAAACTTCTCCCCAACCACAAAAGGTACAAAGCGCACAAAGAGATTTCACAAAAGAAGTACGAAGTATTAAGTACAAAGTACAAGGAAACTGTCATCCCGAGTGGTACCAAACGCAGTGAGGTATTGTATCGAGGGAGACAGAGGGACTTACACAAACCTATCATAGAACTACAATGAATTCACGTAAGTGAAGCATTAGTATGTTCTTGATCCCGAGCTATCGGGACAAACTCCCAAACCTTCAAACTTCTTTCCCCAACCACAAAAGGCACAAAGAGTTATCACAAAAGAAGTATCAAGTATTAAGAACCAAGTACGAATTGACTGCCATCCGGAGTGATACCGAACGCAGTGAGGTATTGTATCGAGGGAGACAGTGGGATTACGCTAGCATGAAAACTTCTTTTCAACCACAAAAGGCACAAAGCGCACAAAGATATTTCACAAAAGCAGTACGAAGTATTAAGAACCAAACACAAGAAAACTGCTATCCCGAGTGATACTGACGAAGTAAGGTATTGTATCGAGGGAGACAGTGGAGTTTATACAAGCCAATAATAGTTGAGATGCTGAAACAAGTCCAGCATGACCATGAATAGAAGTTCGAACACAAAATAACCGTCATCCTGAACTAGCGAAGCGATCTCACGAGTTCCGCTGAAATATTTACTCAACGAGTAACTTGTTTCAGGATCTCTACGGTTAAATCTAGTTCGAGTATCACAACTTCTTTCAGAAAAACAGCCTCTATTGAGCAAAACACAAACACCTAACCTTCAAACCACTCCACCACATTTCCTCATACGTTATACCCCTACTCCTACCAAAAAACATAAATTAGCCTCATCTAAAACCCCATGTTATGCAAATTTCCACTTACATGCTTTTCGCTCTTGAGAAGTTGTTTTTTTATTACAAAGCATCATTTATACATATACTCATAGCTTTCCGTACTTAAATTAAATCAGATGAATTTATTACTATGAAAGAGAACAGAAAATCCCAACATTGGGACAAAGTCACAAAAGCTATATTAGTAATTGCATTATCAATACTGTTATTTGCTATCTTTTCTCCTATTATTTTCACACATAATTCTATTCTCGGAACCCCTGACTTCTCGAATACTGGTCAGATTGGTGATACGATTGGAGGAATATTAAATCCATTCATTGCGTTGGTTGGTGTATTGCTAACTTTTTTAGCATTTTATATGCAAATAAAAGCTAATGAAATTCAAATAAGTCAATTTGAACAAAGTTTCAACTCTGAAAAGCAAAATAGGATCAATAACAAAAAACAAGATTCTTTAAATAAATTAAGCCTGCTAAATGCAGACTTATTAATGATAATAACTGATATCAAAAGTAAAGCTGAAAATATTAAGAAGTATTCAAGTAACTTAATAGAAAAACCTTTTTTAAACAACTCCCTTACAAGGAGCCCATACAGAAATTATAGTAGAACCCTTGAAATTGACAGATTAGGAATTTTTGAGGGGTATAAACTTTTCTTGAGTCACAAAGACAAATGGATAACTGATTTCAGTAATCTCTATAATCTAATAGATTTTCTACCAGAATTATTCAGTGAAATATACCAAAAATCTCAAAAGCATGATGTCGAGATTTTTAATGAAAAAATGAAAATCCGAAATGGGCTTAATGATTTGATGAATAAATTATCTGATTACCTAAATGAAGCTAGATATGAATATGGCCGTGAAAAGTATTTAGAGCAGGAAAGTACAAGGCTTGTTAACGAAACAATAAATAGTTATTACTCTGTAGTCAATGGGAGTTATGACCAAAACTCTGCCCCAAGTACAGAGACCGACATAGAACAGATAAATAATGTACTATATAATTTTGTTGAGCAAGCTATGAAAATGAGAAATGAAACTGAAACTTTAGACATTAGATTGTATCCAATTATAGAGAATATTAGTAACCTAAGAAAGGACATTCAGCTTATAAAGGAAAGATCGATTGAATTCGGGGAAAATATGGAAATTGAATATATAAGAATCGCAAAAGATAATAACTCTATCAGTTACATCAACCTACTTACAGAGTTACAATCATCCTTGAAAGAAGCTATTGATGAGATAATTATTGAAGAGTAATTCTATACTTATCAACCACTGCAATAAATAAATTATCAATAATTGAATAACACAAAGGATATATGTTTAATAAAAAGTTAATAGATATCGACTTGAAAAAATATTCGGTTTATAAATTTCTACCAACTAAGGAGTTTGTAGCTGTATTACTTAAAGACACACCACGAATGAACCAATTATTTTCAAAGTATAAAGGATATGAAAATGTTCCAGAAAATGAAACAATAATGGTTCTCTTTCTTTTCTTCGATAAAACAAAGAATACATACTCAATCAAAGAAAATAAATTTGTTGAACGAAGAGTTAACGAACTTGAAGTGACTTGGATTGAAACAAAGAACTAGTTCTCTCTCTACCTCCCATCCCACACTATTTTTCCTCATAGCACTTTAACTCTTCACTCTCCCCTCCTATCTTTGCGGCATGTACAAATGGATTGGAATTATAGCTGTTGCAGCGGGTGTGTTGTTGGGTTGTTCATCTAACGAGGCGCCTAAAACCTACCGAGAAAAGATTATTCAACACCGCAAAGACAAAAACCGAGAGTTTAGCAATACTGATCACTCGCCTTTAGAAGAAGGTGATATACCAAAATTTGCGGGTTTAAACTACTTTCCTGTAGATAGCAATTACCGCGTTGTAGCCGAGTTCATAGCCATTGATACTGCCCAACCTTTCCAGATGCCAACCACAACAGATCGGCTTCCTGTTTATGTAAAACGCGGCATTGCTCGTTTTGAGATCAACGGCAATCCGTGTGAGTTATCGGTCTACCAAAACCTAGATAACGAAGAAGACACCACGCTTTTTGTTCCGTTTGCAGATGCCACCAGCGCATTAGAAACCTATGGTGGTGGTAGGTATTTAGATGTGAGTCCAACTGGAAAAACCATAGAACTGGATTTCAATTTGGCTTACAACCCGTATTGTGCGTATAACCACAAGTATTCGTGTCCCATTCCGCCCAAAGAAAACTTGCTTACAGTGGCTATAAATGCCGGTGAGAAAGTTTTTAAGAAGTATTAATGGGTTTAGCAACTACATTTGCCGCATGTTAATCGGAGCGAATTACCCCAAAATTGAACTGGATGTGTTTGGCCTAACCATCTTAGAACCCATGGCCATTGTTACCAACTTCATTATGGCGGGGTGCTCGTGGTGGATTTTTAACCAACTGCGCAAAAATCAAACGCCTTCGTTGTTTGAGTATCGCTGGAAATTGTTCTTTCTATTTTACGGCATTGCAGGCTTTACCAGTGCATTCAGTCACGGACTGTTTTTGTACTGGGGCTGGCCATCTAAAATTCCTGCCTGGGGATTTGGCGTAATTGCCGTTTTCATTGTAGAACAAGCCATGATTACGCAGTTTCAGCCCTCAGCTAAAAAGCAATTTCTCATTGGTTTCAGTTTAGTAAAAGCATTGGCTGTTTTGGCCTTGGCATTTAGCTTACTCAACTTTTTGCCTGTTGCTATCAACTCCATTGTCGGTTTGATTTTCTTCTTGGCAATTCCATCAGCGTATTACCAAAAACACAAAAACGCTGGATTTGCATGGTTTTGGAAAGGCATTGTTTTCTTGCTGCCTTCAGCCATTTTCTTTTTGGGCAAAATCAATCCGCATCTTTGGTTAAACAAAGACGACATCAGCCATTTACTCATGGCCGGATCGTTGTTCTTCTTTTACAAAGGAGTGGTTGCTGTTCGCGAGAATCAGTAATCTAACAAGCTATTTACTGTTTCGCTTAACTTGCTTTTAGCCAAGAAACCTTGCTCTAATTCTGGAGCAAATGGCACGGCTGTATTCAAGCTTCCCAAGCGTTTCACAGGAGCATCTAATTGTTCAAAACAATGCTCGTTGATGAGAGCTACCAATCCCCCCCCAAATCCCCCGCGAGCCACATCTTCGTGCAACACCAATACTTTACCCGT
>MDTF01013670.1_pt1 | contig 18291 bp, 16 predicted proteins | sample 811191 | NCBI WGS metagenome assembly MDTF01 (sample SAMN05326649, study PRJNA326480) | marine metagenome | isolation source: seawater | place: Southern Ocean | collected 2011 | reverse complement strand
GTATCAATTTTCTTTTTTAAATCTGATGAAATTGTAAGTGTCTTTTTTTTATTATCTTTTTCCATAACATTACTTGTACGCAATCTCTCTTGCTGACATTATTAATTCGTCTGCTTCTTTTCTAGATAGAGACAGTTCCTCTAAATATCCTTCTATCTTAATTTTTTTTCCTTTTATCTCATCATATCCACCAATTAATTCATCTGAAGATAAGTCGGCAAAATCTATTAATTTTTTAATACTTTTTTGTCCTAAAATTACAAGCATACCTTGAGTAATACCTTTTAAATTAATCAAACCCTCTTCAACACCAAGTTCTTTAAGCTTTTCAGAGACTGCTTCCTTTTGTTTAATCAAAGTTTCCTTAGATCTATCAATCAATTCTTTTGCTGTCTCTTCGTCGATTGCTTCTATTTTTGAAATATCATCAGGTGTTGATTGGGAAATATCTTCAATACTTGGAAATCCCTCGGAAACTAGAAGTTGTCCTAGAGTTTCATCTACTTCTAAGTTTTTAACCAGTGTTTCAGTTCTTTCTTTAAACTCAGCTTGTCTTCTTTCCGAATCTTCTTGATCTGTTAATATATCTATTTCATAATTTGTTAATTTTGAAGCGAGCCTAACATTTTGACCTCTTCTTCCTATAGCTTTACTTAAATTTTCTTCAGTTAATATAATGTCTATTCTTTTATTATCTTGATCTATTAAAACTCTTTGAATTTCTGCCGGTGAAAGAGATTCTGCAATTAGAGTAGGTAAATCTTCTGTCCATTTAATTATATCAATTTTTTCACCGTGTAGTTCATTGACTATTGTTTGAACTCTACTCCCTCTCATACCCACGCAAGCTCCCACAGGATCAATAGACGAATCTTGAGATTGAACACAAATTTTTGCTCTACTGCCAGGGTCTCTGGCAACTGCTTTAATTTCTATAGTTCCTTCATATATTTCAGGCACTTCTTGAAAAAATAATTTTGCTAGAAACTGTGGGTGTGCTCTGGATAAAAATATTTGATGACCTTTAAGTTCCTTTTTTACTTCGTAGCAATACGCTTTCACACGGTCACCCGTTTTTAAAATTTCTCTCGGAATAAGTTCATCTTTTTTAATCACACCTTCGGCCTTGCCTAGATCTACTATGACGTTTCCATATTCAAGCCTCTTAATAATTCCACTAAGAATTTGATCTTGTTTATCAATAAAATCTTCATACTGTCTATTTTTTTCTGCTTCACTCACCCTAGATCTAATTACTTGTTTTGCACTTTGAGCGGCAATTCTTCCAAAGTCAATTTGGGGTAGTTCCTCAAAAACTTTATCTCCAACCTTTAATTCCTCATTTTCAGAATTGATTTTTTTTGCATCATTTAATGTAATTTCTCTAGCTGAATCTTCAACCTGCTCAACAATATCTAAAACTTTTTGAATTTTAATATCACCACTTTCCCTGTCAATCATTACTTCTATATTGTTATCATTTCCAAATTTAGTTAAAGCGGCTTTTTGAATAGCGCTTTCCATTGACTCAATAACAAGTTCTTTGTCTATAGATTTTTCATTAGCAACTGCCTCTACAATTCTTAAAAGTTCTAATTTATCTAATCCTCTATTTAACATTTTTAGTGCTCCTAAAAAAAAATGGGCTAAAGCCCATTTCAATTATTATTGTTTTAAAAACCATTTTAATGAAAATTATGGTTTTTTCAAGATTACAATTTAAATAATTCTGTTTTGTCTGTCTTTTCCCAGGTAAATTCACCTTTATTTGAAGGTTTTCTACCAAAATGTCCGTACGCAGAGGTAATTTCGTAAATAGGGTTGTTTAACTTTAACATTTCTCTAATCCCTCTTGGCGATAAATTAAAATTTTGATCAATAATTTTTTTTACTACTTCAACTTTATTTTCATCACCTTTTGCAAGCTTAACAAAAATTGATAATGGTTTTGAAACTCCAATAGCGTAAGCTAACTGAATTAAACATTTTTCAGAAATACCAGCGGAAACAATATTTTTAGCTAAGTATCTTGCTGCATAAGCCGCCGATCTATCTACCTTCGTTGGGTCTTTTCCGGAAAAAGCTCCTCCACCATGTGGAGCAGCGCCTCCGTAAGTGTCAACTATAATTTTTCTGCCTGTTAGGCCGGTATCACCGTCTGGTCCACCAATTATAAACTGTCCAGTTGGGTTTATATAAATCTCTTTAGAATTTAAATCATTAACATATTTTGCTGGTATAGATTTATTAATATATGGTAAAATAAGTTCTTTAACTTTTTCAAGATTTAAATCTTTTGAATGTTGAGTTGAAATTACCACTGATGTAACTTTGATAGGCTTGTTATCTTCATATAACATCGTTACTTGGCTTTTAGAATCCGGCTCTATCCCTTTTAAAATTCCTTTTTTTCTATCTTCTGCCATTAAACTTAAAATTTTGTGGGAAAAGTGAATAGGAGCAGGCATTAAATCTTCTGTTTCTCTACAAGCATAACCAAACATAATCCCTTGGTCTCCTGCACCTTCATCTTTATTATTTTTTGAGTCAACACCCATTGCAATATCAGCAGATTGTTCATGTAGATATGTTTCAACATTTACTGTCTTCCAACTAAAACCTTTTTGATCATAGCCAATATCTTTTATACATTCTCTAACTTTATTAATTATTTCCTCTTTTTGTATTTTTGGACCTCTAATTTCACCAGCTAGAATAACTTTGTTTGTTGTTGCCAATGTTTCACATGCTACACGCGAAAAAGGGTCATTTGACAAGTACGAATCCACAACCATATCCGAAATTCTATCACATACTTTGTCTGGATGCCCTTCTGAAACAGACTCACTGGTAAATAAATATTTATTATTTTGCATTAATTTTTTTTCTAAATATTAAAAAAGTTAATAGATATGTAATTAAAAGAATAAAAAATATCAAATCATTTTTATTTTTATATCCAAATTTAATTGTAGGAACATTCATTTCAATGCTTCCTGTTTCATTGATGTTTAGTTTTTTGATGATTTTTCCTTTATTGTTGATAATTGAGCTAATTCCCTTGTTTGCAGATCTAACTAAAAAGGAATTATTTTCTATGGATCTAAAAATTGCTTTGGCAAAATGCTGGTGAGGACCAATTGAATTACCAAACCAGCCGTCTTCAGAAATATTAACTATAAGATTAGTTTCACTATCTGCTTTTTGAGCAAGTTCTGGAAAAATAATTTCATAACAAATTAAAGGTAAGATATTCAAATTATTAATTTTTATATTTTTTTGTTCTTTGCCTTTTGAAAAAGAACCATGCCCTTGAGTAATTTTTTTTAATCCAAATCTATTTAAAAAAAATTCTAAAGGTAAAAATTCCCCAAAGGGTACTAATTTTCTTTTATTATATCGATGTATTATTTTAAAATTACTATTAACAATAACTAAACTATTAAAGTATTTACCTAAATTTCTATCCATAGTATTAATCCCAAATAAAATTAAATGCTTGTCGCTAAAACTATTTTTTATCAAGTGGCTGAATTGAGCAACTTCGTTATATTCAAATCCAGTGAAAACGCCTTCGGGCCATATAAAAAGAGTTTTTTTTTTTAAATCTGGTTCACTATATCTAATTAATTTTTTTAATTTATTCTCAATTTCTTTTGTTGATAGGTTGTATTTTAATTCAAAATTTGGAGATACAACTTTAGTATAAACTTTATTGTTTTCATCAATGTTGCTTAATAACACTTGATTTTTGTTAATAGAAAAAGTTCCATAGATATAAATTAAAAATATTATCAAAAATGTAGAGCATATAATTAATATCTTTTTGCTTGTACTATTTTTAAAAAATAGCACGGCGGGTATAGTAAATATTGTTATGACTAAAAGATTAAACGCAAATAGTCCTATTAAATTTAGAATTTGCAACATCTCTGTAAGCCACGACCAACTGTAGCCCCAAACATTCCAGGGAAATCCAGATAAAACTTTTGCTCTTACATAGTCTGTGAGAGCTAGAGATCCTGAAAATAATAATACTGAAGAAAAGTTATAACTTAAGTATTGACCTACAATTAATGTTGTTAAGCCAGTAAAAAGACTTAAGAATAACGGTATCAACACCACTGCAAATGGAATTAAAAATTTTAAACTTTCATCATAAGTTAAAGAATAGGAAATCCAAAATATTCCGCTTAAATAGAACCCAAATCCAAAAATAAAACCAAGTAAAAATAGATTTTTCTTATATGGTTTTTTTCTGTAAATACTCTTTGAACTTTTTCTAACATAAATTATTATATAAAAAAAAATCGGTAATAAAAAAAAATTAATGATTGATAAATTAAAGGGCTGAAAGCTAAAAACTGTAAAAATTCCTAGAAAAAAAGGAAGGATATAAAGTACTATAAGTCGATTGTTTAAAAAAAAATTTAACATTTAATTTATATATTCAAGATATTTTTTTTCAATTTTGCTCATCACGTAATAATCGTTATTTTTTTGATGTTTGTAGCCAAATAGATGAACTAATCCGTGTATCCAAAGATAATTAAAATTTTCTTTAAACATATTTTTATTGTTTTTATTTTTTATTTTGTTCAAATTTATAATAATATCACCTAAATAAATCTCTTTTTCTTTTTTAATTTTATTTTGCAATTGTTTTTTCTCATAAAAGGGAAAAGACAGCACGTCGGTGGATTTATTTTTATTTCTGAATTTTTTATTAAGTTTTCTGATTTCAGCTGTGTCAGACAAGAGTAAAGAACATGTTAAAATATTTTTTTTATATAATTTAATTTTTTTATTTATTCGCAAAGTTTTTTTATTAATAAAACTATTTGGATTTTTTAAATATTTTTTCCATTTAATGTTATCTAAAATTACATTAATTTTTATCATCACCGCTTTTTTTTTGATAAGCCCGAATAATCTTTGAAACCAGTGGGTGTCTAACAACATCTCTGTGATCAAATTCGATAATTTTTATCTCATTCAAATTCTTTAGAATTTCTTTGGATTTTAAGAGTCCTGAGTGCGCTTTGTTAATTAAATCTACTTGTGATGGATCACCATTAACTACTAGTTTAGAATTTTCTCCTATTCTAGTTAAAAACATTTTAATTTGTGTTTCTGTTGCGTTCTGTGCCTCATCAAGTATTGCGAAACAATTTTTTAAAGTTCTACCCCTCATAAATGCTAAAGGAGCAATTTCAATTTCGCCAGTTTCAATTTTTTTATCAATTTTATCAGTACCAAATAGTTCGTACAAAGCATCGTAGAGTGGTCTTAGATATGGATCTACTTTTTCTTTCATATCTCCAGGTAAAAAACCTAATTTTTCTCCAGCTTCGACTGCAGGTCTTGATAAAATAACTCTTTCGACTTTTTTTTCCATTAATAATGTAACAGCAACGGAAACTGCTAAAAAACTTTTACCTGTACCAGCAGGTCCCAAAGAAATCACAATATCATTTTCCTTAAGAGCGCGAATATAATCAGACTGTTTTTCAGATCTTGCTATTACCGATTTACGTGGAGTTTTAATTAAATGCTGTAGAGTTTTTACATTTGATTCTTCATATTTCATATTTTTTTTCACAGATTGTATTATATCTTCTTTTTCAATTATTTTAGTCAAAAAATATTTACTTATTAAGAATTTAATAGCGTCAGAAAAAATTTTTATATTTGTTGCTTTACCTTTGCAGGTTAATGAATTCCCCCTAAAAAAAATGATTGTATTAGTTAGCTTTTCTAATTCCTTCAAATTTTGATTAAATTGCCCAACAATCGACATCAACATATCATTACTTGCTATCTGAATGTTAACAGTTTCTGAGTCAATTTTTTTTATTATCAGATTTTGATCTAGTTTGCTTATCTCTGACATAAATTTTAGGCGGCGTACTCTTTTTCTTTTTTTATATCTAATATTACTTCACCAAATAACGTGTTGTGATTATGTTGAGTTATTTTTACGTCTTTAATTTCTCCGGTTAAATTTCGATCACTTTTTACAATTACTGAATTAGAATATTCGTCGCGACCAAAATATTGATCTCCTTTTTTAATTATATTTTCAAACAATACTTTTCTAATTGAATTAATAAGATTTTTTCTATAATTTCTTTTTATATTATTTGCAACATTTTGAAAGATATTCAAACGTTCTTTAGCAGTTTTTGTATCCACCTTACTCATATTTGACGCCGGCGTTCCGGGTCTTGAACTATAAATAAATGAATACGTGTTAATAAATTTTACTTTATTTATTAATAATAATGTTTTATTGAAATCATCTTCTGTTTCCCCTGGATAGCCTATTATAAAATCACTAGAAAATTCTATACCGGGTTTTTTTTCTTTAAGCTTTTCAATTTTTTCTAAGTATTGATCAATAGTGTGATCTCTGTTCATATTTTGTAAAATCTTTGATGATCCGCTTTGCACAGGCAAATGTAGTAAAGGCATTAATTTTTCACATTTTTCATGCGCATTTATTAAGTCATGTGTAACATCTTTTGGGTGGGAAGTAGTATACCTAATTCTTTTTAAATTTTTAATTTCATTAAGTTCAAATAATAAATCTGAAAGTTTGTAGTTTTTAAAATTATAAGCATTTACATTTTGACCTAATAAAATAATTTCTTTCGCACCATTATCAACAAGCTGTTTTGCTTCAGATAAAATTTCAGATGATGAACGCGAATGCTCTGGTCCACGTGTATACGGCACAACACAAAATTTACAAAACTTGTCACAGCCTTCCTGTATAGTTAAAAAAGATGAAATCTTATTATCGGTATTTTTTATTAAGTTCAGTTGATCAAATTTTTCTATAACATTAAATTCAGTAGAATTGATATTTTTATTTTTATTTTCTACATCTAAAATTATTTTATTAATTTGGTGATATGACTGCGGGCCAATTACAGCATCAATATATTTTTCTTTTTTTAGTAAGATTTCTCCCTCTGCTTGAGCTACACAACCAACAATTATAGTAATAGGTTTTTTTTTATTTTTAAACTCTTTCTTAACTCTTCCTATGGCATGATATACTTTATCGGTTGCTTTCTCTCTTATATGACAAGTATTAAGAACATAACAATCAGCTTCGTCGATATTCTTAGTTGAAATATAATTAATTCTTCTTACGAGACCTTTAATACGATTACTATCGTATTCATTCATTTGACATCCTAATGTTTTAATGAATATTTTTTTTGGCAATTTATTTTTTTTTTGTGCCGTATAACTCTAATTTATGATCAACAAGTTTGTAGCCTAATTTTTTTGCTACCTCTATTTGTAATTTTTCAATTTCTTTATCAACAAATTCTATTATTTCTCCACTATTAATATCTATTAGATGATCGTGATGCTCGTCTGGGGCTTGTTCGTAACGAGCTTTACCACCTTTGAAGTCATGCTTCTCTACTATGCCGGATTCTTCAAATAATTTTACTGTTCTGTAAACAGTAGCAATGCTTATTTTACTATCTATTTCACTTACACGTTTATGAAGTTCATCTACGTCTGGATGATCCTTTGATCCATATCTTTCTTTTGAATCTGTCATTACTTGTGCAATAATTTTTCTTTGATCCGTAAGCCTGACACCTTTTGATTTACATTTTTCTTCAATTACGTTCATAATTTAATAACTTAACTTAAATACAATGGTTTAATCAATTTTTTTTCTATTAAATTTTTACTGATTAAAATTTCAATGTTTGCAAGGGTAAATTGAGGTAAATTTGTATTTTTAAAGCCAAATAATTTTGCTCCATTTGCTATCTCTATTCCTTTTCCGACCGCCAAGGCTACTCTTATTGTTGAAAAACTGCCTGGTCCATTATTTACAAGAATAGAAAACTCTTTATCAATAATTACTTTGTGCTTCCTTGTTAAATTTAATATGCTTGATACTAATATTTCATTATTTTGAATTTTATTATTAAAATTATGAATAAAAAAGTTATTATTTATTTTTATACCAATTTTATCATTTTGACCTGTGCAATTTATAATTAAAAAATTTTTTATCATTATTATATTTATATTGTTTCCCCAAAACAATTCTTATTCAAATTCTTCATCAAATAATATTGATGATTTTGGAATAATCACTCTAATGTATCATAGATTCGAAGAAAATAAATATCCATCAACAAATATTAAGCTAGCAGATTTTAGGAGACAAATAAAATTAATTGAGAACGAGAATATTAATTTTGTGAATCCCAATAATCTAACCAAAAACTTATTTTCAAAGAAAAAAGAAAGAAAGATATTATTAACAATTGATGACGGTTTTTTATCATTTTATAATAATGCCTGGCCTATTCTCAAAAAAAAAAGAATTCCATTTGTTTTGTTTGTCAATACAAGAGAAGTTGGATCTACCAACTATATGACTTGGGATCAAATTTTAGAACTTCATAAGGAAGATTTTGTTGAAATAGGTAATCACAGTCACTCTCATGAATATTTGGTTGATAGAAATATATTGGCAATTACAGATGATATTAATAAATCAAAAGAAATTTTTAAAGAAAAGCTGGGGAAAAATTCTCTTTTTTTTTCATATCCTTTTGGCGAATATAGTCTTGAGTTTAAAAATATAATTAAATCATTAGATTTCAAATATGCTTTTGGACAACATTCTGGAGTTGTGGATGAGACTAAAGATTTTTTTGAACTTCCAAGATTCCCGATTAATGAAAAATACGGTGACTTAAAAAGATTTAAAACTTTAATTAAAACTCTTCCTTTGAAATTCAAGCATATTATACCTGCTGAGAAATATTTAATTTCAATCTATAACCCTCCAAAAGTTCAAGTTGAATTTTTTAAAAATATCAAAAATTTAAATCAAATTAATTGCTATTCGAATGAAGGGAATATTTGGAAAAAATCTAAAATAAATTTTATAAACGACTATAGTATCGAAATAAATTTAAAAGAAAAATTTATTGGCGAACGGGGTCGTATTAATTGCTCTTTGAGAGAAGATGGTGGGTTTTGGCGTTGGCTTGGAATTCAATTTGTAATCGCAGAAGAATAGTTTTTATAAATCTAGTTCACGTTTATTGTTGGAATTTGTTAGTTTAACTAGCTCAAAATCCATTAATCTATTCTGCGTTATAATTTGTTCCAGAATTTTAGTGTATTCACTCCCTGTTTCTGCATAATTTCCTAGGGTCTTAGTTAAAAGTAAACCGGTAATTTTCTTTTTTTTCTCTCTTAGATCTTCTCTCATTGCCCTAAATTTGCTGTAACTTCTATGTGTATTTAAATTGTTTTTATAAGCTTTAACAGATGCCCTTAGTATTGGAAATTTAAGTATTTTATGATTTTTTGATTTGTCTCTATCTAGTGGAGCAATACCTTTTCCATTCCAGGTCCATTGACCAAATATAGCGTTGCCTTCTAAAGCAAAGCGAGAAGTACCCCAACCACTTTCTTTGGCTGCTTGTGCCAACGCTATCGAAGCGGGTATTATATCCATTTTGGTTTTTAACTCTGCAACATTTCCCTTTTTAACTCTGTACTCTAAAAACTTCTGTCTCAACCATTGTTTTTCTTGGTCTGATGTAATTTTTCTAGAGGTAATTTTTTTTAACTTAAATCTGTCTTCTAATATTTTTTCATTTTCAGCAACAATTAATGGGAGTACAATTTTAATAAATGTTTCTTTTTTTAACTTAACACTCTGAATTTCGTCAAGATCTTTTGGAAATTGAGTAAAATAAATAGGTTGTACTTTTTTTTCGTATCTAACAGTATTTAAGTCATAATCTACATCCTTGAACAAATTTAAAACTGTTTCAGTTTTTAAATTTAAATCAGGCAAGATAGCTTTTGCAACGTTTTCTTTTTTTTTCGGCTCTAGTTTTTTAGTTTTTTTTTTATTTTCAATTTCTGGTTTTTTTTGTTTTTTTAGGACTTTAGTCTCCTGTTTTTTAGTTTGTTCTATTTTTTTTACTACTTGATTTTCATTTAATTTTTCTGGATTATTAAATACAGTAACACCGGAAATCACAATGGTAACAATTCCAACTATAACGAAAAAACCGACTATTGCACGATTCGCATTATCTTTATTTATTTTTTGATTATAAATTCCATTAAATAAGTCTGTAAAAATTTGCGATATGAAATTTGAGTACGTTCTTCCAAATACAGGGATAAAATTTAAGAAAGCTAAACCAACTTTTCCCATTGATCTCCATAAATCTATAAAAAAAAATTTAATTCTTCTTCTGCTATCTTCTTTAAAATAACTTATTTTTTTAAGTAATTTATTATATGACCTTACGCTATTATTTACTAAGTCCTCCGTATTTCTCAAGGTTTTAGTAAATGGTTTATAAAAATTTTCTTTATAAAATGTGGTTTGAAAATCTTTTGGGACAACTATTTTATTCTTTCTTAATATTAGTTCTATTTGACCAATGGTTAAATTTTTCCTTCTTTTAATGTATTCCTGAATTTCTTTAACCTTATAAATGTTAGCAAGTTCTAATAATTTATCTCTATAACTTAATTTTTTTTTCATTTTAGCTAGCCTCAACCGAATTTACTTCTTTAACATAATGCTTTAGGAGGTTTTGAACGCCCTGTTTTAATGTCATTAATGAACTAGGGCAACCTGAACAACTTCCTTGTAGTTCAACTGTCACCACTCCTTTTTCAAATGATTTAAATTTTATATCTCCACCATCTTTTGCTACAGCAGGCCTAATTTTACTATCTAAAACTTCTATTATTTTCTTAATCGTTTCATCACTCTCGTGCTTAGCTTTTTCAGTTTTAAGTTCAGCTTTCAAAATAGGATCTTTATTATTTTCAAAATAGTGATTTAAATGAGAAATAACCATAGGTTTTAGCTCGTTCCATGATGTATTTTGTGTTTTTTTTACTGATAGGAAATCTTTTGATAAAAGAACTAATTCTACGCCTCTAAAATTTAATATCTCTTTAATGAATAGATTTGTTATACTGCTAATATCTTTCTTCTGAAATTCTACTGTTCCAACTGCGGAAATAATATTTTCCGACACAAACTTTAAGGATTCTGGATTGGGTGTTTCTTCTGTTTGGATCATAGTGAGTTTATATTATATCAATCCAACTATATCACGTATATTCTTAAGGTTCTCCTCAGCTTTTATATTGGCCATTTCACTGCCTTTTTTTAATATTTCTCGTAAATGTGCTTTATCACTCATTAATTTGTTGATTTCTTTTCCAATTGGACAAATTTCGCTTACTAGAAGATCCGCAAGTTTAGTTTTCACATATGAATATTCTTTTCCGGCCATTTCTTTTAAGACTGTTTCTAAGTTAATTTTAGATATTTCTGAATAAATATTTAACAAATTATGCGCTTCTGGTTTTTTTTCCAGGGACATTAAATTATCAGGTATTGCTTCTGAGTCAGATTTTGCTTTTTTAATTTTTTTAATAATTTCATCTGGACTATCTTTTAAATTAATTCTTGAATAATCAGATGTTTCAGACTTGCTCATTTTTTTTGTACCGTCTCTTAGACTCATTACTCTTGAAATATTTTTGGGTATTAAAGGTTCTGGCAAAGGAAAAAATTCTTCGCACTTAAAATCTTTGTTAAATTTTTGAGCAATATCTCTTGACAATTCCAAGTGTTGTTTTTGGTCAGCGCCCACGGGAACATGTGTAGCTTTATAAAGCAAAATATCTGCAGCCATTAAATTTGGGTAGATATAAAGACCGACACTTGCTTTTTCTTTATCAGAGCCAGCTTTATCTTTAAATTGAGTCATTCTATTTAACCACCCCATTCTTGATACGCAATTTAATATCCAAGCTAATTCTGCATGTCCTGAAACTGAAGATTGATTAAAAATTATACTTTTAGAAGAATCTAATCCTGTGGCTAAAAAACTTGCTGTAGTTTCTAAAATATTATTTTTTAATTCCTCGGGATTTTGAAAAACAGTTATCGCATGTAGATCGACAACACAATAAATACAGCTAACTTCGTTTTGCAGTGTTACAAAATTTTTTAATGCCCCCAGATAATTCCCGATATGTAAATTTCCAGTAGGTTGAACTCCAGAAAATACTAATTTTTTATTATTCATTATTATGTTTTAAAATTTTTGGTTTTCAATAGTCCAATTAAATAGCATAGTATCAAATAAATACTTGCAACAAAACCTACAATTAACATCAAATAAATCGATTTATATTTATAATTATACTCTAAATAATCTGAATAGTATTCTATCGCAAATATTAAAAGCAAACTCATTCCAATCGTACATAAGATAATTTTAAAAATATTTTTTGGTAAATAATTTTTGAATAAGAGAAAATTTCTACTATTAAGTAGATATAAATAAAGAACAACACCAAACCAAGTAGAAAATGAAGTTGCGATAGGAATTATAATAAAACCAATTTTACTAAAGAAAGCAATACTTACTGATATATTTATTAAAACTATAAAAGAGGAAATATAAAATGGTATTTTTGTATTATTTCTCGCAAAAAAGAAATTTGATAATATTTTAATTAGTGCAAAGGCTGGAACTCCATAACCAAAATATTTTAAAGCTAAACCTGTCATATATATATTTTCTTTTGTAAATGAGCCATATCCAAACAGTGCATTTACAATTTGCTCCGAAGCTAAAATTAAACCCACGCTTGCTGGTATTGATAATAAAAGAGACAATTCAATTGACCTGTTTTGTATATTGGCAATTTTAAAAAAATTTTTTTGTTTAAAAGCTTTTGACAAAGCGGGTAAAGAAACTGTTCCTACCGCTATACCCGCCAAAGCTAAATTAATTTGATAAATACGATCTGCATAATAAAGATAAGATACTGCGCTTGCTTCAAATGAGGCAATAATTGTACCCACTAAAATATTTATTTGTGTAACACCGGAAGATAATATACTTGGCAGGAGTTTCTTAAAAAATATTTTTACTTTACTACTTAGTTTAATTTTGAACTCTAACGACAATCTATAATATTTTTTTGTAAAAATAATTAAAAACAGTAATTGAATTATTCCAGCAAAAGTAACACCATAGGATAATTGTTTTGCAAAGTTTAAGTTCCATAAGTATGAAATGGATAAACTTAAAATCAAAATAATATTTAGTATAATTGGAGCCGCTGCTGCGGCTGCAAATTTATTATTAGAATTTAAAATTCCTGAAAAGAATGATGAAATGCTTACGAAAAATAGAAATGGAAAGGTTATTCTTGTAAATTCTACAGCAAGAAGAAATTTTTCATTGTCCTCTAAAAAACCAGGTGCAATTAAATAAACTAATTTTGGTGTAAAAATTTCTGCTAAAATTACAATAAATAAAAGTGCTAGTATTAGTAGACTAAGAACTTCATCTGCAAATTTTTTACCTTTTTTTTTATTTTCAATTCTAGCAGCAGTATAACTTGGAATATATGCTGCATTAAAAGCGCCCTCTGCAAATAATCTTCTAAAAGTATTAGGTAGCCTAAACGCTACGAAAAAAGCATCTGCAAAAATTGATGCTCCTAGGAAAATGGCAATTAGAATATCTCTTAGATAGCCCAATATCCTACTTAGTAACGTAAAAAAACTAAATATAGATGCAGATGATAGTAAGTTCATATAATTTCTTAATTAAGCCACAAACTAAAATTATTAGTGAAATAATATTATTTATATTACATACTCAAAATTAAAATGACAAAAAAATCCAAAATTGATCATTATTCAGACAAAGAAGCATTAGACTTCCATATAAAAGGTAAGTCTGGCAAAATTGAGATACACTCCTCTAAACCATTAACAACAAAAAGAGACCTATCTTTAGCATATTCTCCAGGTGTTGCGGCGCCAGTAAGAGAAATAGCCAAAAACCCCGAACTAGCCTACGACTATACTAGTAAAGGAAATCTAGTTGCTGTTATTAGTAATGGTTCAGCAATATTAGGCCTTGGTAATTTGGGCTCTCTTGCATCAAAGCCTGTAATGGAAGGAAAAGCAGTACTGTTCAAAAGATTTGCTGACATCGATTCTATAGACATTGAAATTGATAGTAGCGATACAAAATCTATAATTGAAACAATTAAAAACATTAGTGGCACATTCGGTGGGATTAATTTGGAAGATATTGCTGCTCCAGATTGTTTCATTATTGAGCAAAAGTTAAAAGAAATTTTAGACATACCTGTATTTCATGACGATCAACACGGTACGGCAATTATTACAACAGCCGCTTTAATTAATGCATTGGATATTTCTAAAAAAAAAATTGATGAAGTTAAAATTGTAGTGAATGGCGCTGGTGCATCTGCACAAGCGTGTACAAATTTATTTAAAAGCTCAGGTGTTAAAAGTGAAAATATTATAATGTGCGACAGCAAAGGTGTTATTTATAAAGGTAGAGAAAATGTCGATCAATTTAAATCAACCCACGCTGCAAGTACAAAGTTAAGAACTTTAGAAGAAGCAATTAAAAACGCTGATGTATTTTTAGGTCTATCGGCTAAAAATGTTGTTTCAAAAAATATGGTTAAATCCATGGCTAAAAATCCAATAATTTTTGCTTGTGCGAATCCTGATCCTGAAATTAAACCAGAAGACATAATAGAAGTTAGGTCAGATGCAATTATTGCAACCGGTAGGTCAGACTACCCTAACCAGGTAAATAATCTTATTGGGTTTCCATATATTTTTAGAGGTGCGTTAGATGTAAGAGCTAAAGAAATTAATGAAGAAATGAAAGTTGCTGCTGCTAAAGCTATTGCTTTATTAGCAAGAGATGATGTGCCGGATGAAGTAGTTTCAGCTTATGGCGGAGAAAGACCAAAATATGGAAAGGAATATATTATACCTTCAACCTTTGATCCAAGGTTAATTAGCGTAATCCCTTCTGCGGTGGCAGAGGCAGCAATGAAAAGTGGAGCAGCCAGAAAAAAAATTGACGATCTGGAAATTTATAGAGATCAACTAACAAATCGTTTAGATCCATCAATGTCACTTATGCAAGGAATTAATGCAAAGCTCAGAAAAAATCCTAAAAGAGTAATATTTGCTGAGGGTGAAGATGAAAATATGCTTAAAGCAGCTATTGAATTTGGAAAGAATAGATTAGGGACGCCAATATTAATTGGAGCTGAAAAAAGGATCAGAGAACAACTAAAAAAAATCGGTTTAGATGAAAATTACAAAATTGAAATAATAAATTCTACGGACAAAGAAAAAAGAGAAAAGTATGTAAAATATCTATATAAAAAATTACAAAGGGACGGACAATTAGAAAGAGATGTTGATCGTTTGGTTAGAAATGATCGTATTGCCTGGGGATCTTCAATGATTGCATGTAAGGATGCGGATGCAATGGTGACTGGAAATATTAGGCATTATGCGGCTTCAATAGAAAAGTTAAAAAAAGTTGTCGATCCACGGCCCGGTGAAGAAATTTTTGGTATGACCATGATAGTTTCAAAGGGGAAAACAGTACTAGTTGCCGATACAAATGTGCAAGATTTTCCTTCTCCTGAAAGACTGGTTAATGTCTCTAAATCTTGTGTTCGTGTAGCTCGATTATTTGGGTTTGACCCTAAGGTGGCATTTTTATCTCATTCAACTTTTGGTAAACCTGTTTCAAAAAATACAAAACACGTTAGAGACGCTATTGAATTATTAAAGAATGAAAAAGTAGATTTTGATTTTGATGGAGAGATGCAGCCAGACGTAGCTTTAGATCCGATTTATCAAGAAATTTATCCTTTTTCCAAAATTGTAGGTAATGCAAATATTTTAATGATGCCCGCGTTACATAGCGCTGCTATTTCAACAAAGTTAATGAAAGTATTTGGTGGTGGAAAATTAATTGGACCTCTGTTAATTGGCCTAGGGCTTCCTATAGAGGTAGCTCCGCTAAGATCGAGCACATCCGATATACTTAATTTAGCTTCGATAGCGGCTTACTCTTCAGATGTTATTAATTATTCAAGTTAAATTTTATACCGACTTAATTCTTTGAGCAAATATATTGATGGAATAATTTCATTTACATCAAATATTTTATTAGCCTCATTGATAACTTCTTTTTTTTCCTCTTCATCCATAGCTATTCCAAATATATATATATTCTTATTAATAGTTTCTAGAGTGTAATTTCTCGACTTAGTTTTTTTATTAAATATTAACGCGGTCCTTAGTTGAGTTGTTATAAAAATATCTTTGGCTGCACTTTTAAAATTACTCTGGCCTTTAATAGTAATCGCATTTTTTACAGACCGAACTCCTTTTGTTTCCCATGCCATTTTTGTTATTTTTATTTTATTTTCTGGTTCACTTACTTTCCCTGATAGAAAAATTCTTCCATCTAAAACTTCAGTTTGAATAGTTAAAAAATATTTTTTGTTTGTTAGAGCGAGTCTTGCAGTTAAACGTTTTTGCATAATTGTATCATCAATTTGCATTCCTATGGTTCTGGGATCAAATGTTATATCCACGCCAGCACCAAATTTTCCTACTGATGTACAAGATGCTAAAAAAAGTATTAAAAGTATACTAGTTATTTTGCTCATTTTTTTTTATATTTAAACATATTTGATAAATTTTTTTTTTATTATTTTTTTCTGATTCAAAAATTAATTCCACAACATCCTTTAAACTATATTTTTTTAAAAATTCTTTCGCTTTTTTTTCAATTTTATTTATATCAAAAAATTTATCTTTAGTATTTTTTTCTGACATTACAACAGTTAATTCACCTTTAATTTTAGTTTTAAACAAGTTAATTTTATCAACATCGTCTCTATAAAAAAATTCATGTAATTTTGTAATTTCTTTTGCTATTAATATTTTCCTACCAGGAAAAAATTGCTTGAATTTTTTTATGTAAAAATTAATCTTAATAGCAGGAATGAAAAAAACTTGGGAAAAACTATATTGACAAAGGGATTTTAAGACTTTTTCTAATTCTTTCTCAGTTTTAGGTAAAAAACCATAAAAAAGAAATTGATCTTTAAAACCAGAGATACTCATAGAAGCGGTGATAGAAGACACGCCAGGAATTGGAACAACTTCTATTTTTTTTTCAATACAAGTTTGTATTAGCAGCTTGCCGGGATCTGATAGGGATGGTGTGCCAGCATCAGATATTAAAGACAAGATTTTGCCTTCATTTAAATATTTTAAAATTTTTTCCAATTCCTTTTTTTCATTAAATTTATGGTAAGAAATTAATTTTTTTTTGATTTTTAAGTGATTTAATAACTTCAAGGAATGCCTGGTGTCCTCACATAAAATCATGTCTGAATTTCTTAATACCTCTATAGCTCTTATGGTTATATCATCAAGGTTTCCAATGGGTGTTGAAACGATATATAAGCTTCTATTAGATAATTTCATTTTATGAAAAAAATATTTATTACTATAATAACTTATATATTAATTTTTTTTAATTCTAATCTACTTAGTAATGACAATGTTCTTAAAGTTGGGTTGCTAGCTCCTCTTAGTGGAGAATATAAGGATCTAGGGGTTTCACTTCTAAATTCTCTTCAACTAGCTTTAAATGAAATTAATGATAAAAATGTTCACATAATTCCAAGAGACACTGGTTCTAACAATAAAAAAAAATTAAATAGCGCAATTCAAGAAATTCGCTCTCAAGGGGTCAGCGTTATAATAGGACCAGTAAATAATAAAGATTTTGAAGAGGTTAAAAAATTTGACGATATGGTCTTTGTCTCACCTTCAAATATAAACCCTCAGTTTCAAAGCAACATTATTAGCATCGGCATAAGCCTTGAGTCTCAAATGTTGTCTTTAATGAAATTTATAAAAATAAAAAAAAAAAATAAAACTATAATCCTAATACCAAAAAATCAATACACAGATTTTATCGAGGTTAAATTAAAAAAATTAAAACTTAAAAACTATAAAATTTTCAAATATAATGCTGATCCAAAAATTTTAACTGGAGAAATAGAAATTTTAACTAACTATTCTCAAAGAAAAAGAAATCTAGAAGTGAGAAAGAAAATTTTTACAGGTAAGGAAGATGTTCAATCAAAACGCCAATTAGAAAAATTAGATCAAAAATATACTTTAGGTGATGTTAATTTCGACTCTGTAATTATAATTGATTTTGGAAGTAGTTTGAAAAGTGTGCTGACATCGTTGGTATTTACAGATGTTGATCAAGAGAAAGTTTTATTTACAACTGTAAATCAATGGTTTGATGAAAGTATATTTTATGAAAATACAGTTAAAAATTT
>MDTF01009432.1_pt1 | contig 18293 bp, 18 predicted proteins | sample 811191 | NCBI WGS metagenome assembly MDTF01 (sample SAMN05326649, study PRJNA326480) | marine metagenome | isolation source: seawater | place: Southern Ocean | collected 2011 | reverse complement strand
GAAAGAATAAAGGATTTCAGTATTGTAAATTTGAGGGTGACGAAAATATTAACTCAGTACATTATGCTGTGTTTAATAATAATTCAATTATAGGTGGAGTTTCGTTAATAAAAAATAGAACTAATAAAATTAAATCTTTAAATAATATTCAACTTAGAGGAATGGGTGTCTATGAAGCTTTTCAAAAAAATAAAATCGGTACTTTATTAATTGAAAAAGTAGAACTATACTGTATAAAAAATAAGATTGAATTCATTTGGATGAACGCTAGATTAGAAGCTACAGAATTTTATTTAAAAAATGGATACATTAAAAATAAAAAAAGCTTTAATATTGAAGGTATTGGTGAACACTATTTTTTATTTAAAAAAATAAAATGACAAAGGATATTAAATTTTTATTACCTCTATTTTTTTTAATTTGTATTAAAAATTACTCTCAAAAAATTATGGATATAAATATCGTTACGGGAATTAATCATAATGATTTAGTTGGAGATAGCTTAAAGCTTGAAACCAAAACATTTTTTGCTTTCAAAAAAATGGAAAAAGCGGCAAAGAAAGATGGTATTATTTTAAAAATAGTTTCCGCTCACAGGACATTTGAAAGACAAAATTTAATTTGGAATAAAAAATATGATAAATTCACAAAAGAATATTCATTAAGTCCAGAAGACGCTATTAATGAAATTATACGATTTTCAACAATCCCAGGAACATCTCGACATCATTGGGGAACTGATATTGATATTATTGATGGGAATTTTCCTGATGAAAATAATGTTTTGATTTCAAAAAAATATCAAGAAGGTGGTATTTTTCACGATTTAAAAAAATGGTTATCTAATAATTCAGAGAAATATGGTTTTTATTTGACTTATAATGATGATCCTGATAGAAAAGGATTTGAATTCGAACCATGGCATTACAGCTACAAACCAAGTTCAAAAAGATATTTGAAAGTATTATTAAATTCTGATTTAGAAAATGTTTTCAAAAACAAGAATCTAAATGGCTATCAGTATTTTGATAAATACTTTATTGATAAATATATTTCAGAATATATAATGGATATTAATCCCGATTTAAAATAAACGATCCTAAGATTATAATTATATTTGTTAAGTAATATTAATTACTACAATTTGACTAACAAAAAGAAAGTTCTTTTAATGATTTTAGACGGATGGGGAATTGCTAAAGAACCGTCTGTTTCAGCTATTGATAAAGCAAAAACACCATACATTGATTCTTTGTATGGAAAACATGCTAATTCAAAGTTGATAACTTATGGTGCTGGTGTTGGACTTCCCGAAGGACAAATGGGTAATAGCGAGGTAGGTCATATGAATCTTGGAGCTGGAAGGATTGTCTATCAAGATTTTGCTAAAATAAATTCAGATATTAATCAAAATAAATTTAAGGAATTAGAAAATTTAAAAAACCCTTTAAAAGAACTTCAAAAAAATAATAGAAAACTACATCTAATCGGTCTAGTTTCTGACGGCGGAGTACACTCCCATATCAATCATTTGGAAGCTATTTTAAAATTAACTCGTGAAATGAGTCTAGATAGAGTTTTTGTTCATGCTTTTACTGACGGAAGAGATGTAGATCCTAAATCAGGAAAAGGCTTCATAGAAAGGATTGATAAATTCACTCAATCTAATGGGGCAACTTTAGCAAGTGTTATTGGAAGATACTATGCAATGGACAGAGACAAAAGATGGGAAAGAACAAAAAAATGTTATGATCTTTTGGTTAATGGAAAAGGTATTAAGACTTCAAATATTACAAAATCTATAAGTGACTCTTACGAAAATAACATTAGCGATGAATTTATTGAACCTGTAATCGCTGTTGATAAAAATAATAATCCAAAGGGAATCATTGAAGATGGAGATTTCGTTATTTTTTTTAATTTCAGAACTGACAGAGGAAGACAACTTACTGAAGCTTTATGTCAAAATGATTTCTTAGAAAATGGAATGAAAAAACTAGACTTAGAGTTTATAACAATGACTAACTACAATGAATCTTTCACAGGAATTAAAAATATATATAAAAAAGATAATTTAAATGATACATTAGGTGAGATTCTTTCCAAAAATAAAAAGAAACAAATTAGAATTGCAGAAACCGAAAAATATCCACACGTTACATTTTTTTTTAATGGAGGAAGAGAAAAAGCTTACGAAGGTGAAAAAAGAATTCTTTGTCAATCTCCGAAAGTAGCTACATATGACTTAAAACCTGAAATGAGTGCTTATGAGATAACCGACTCTATTATTCCTGAGATTGAAAAAGGAGATGTAGATTTCATATGTTTGAATTTTGCCAATCCTGATATGGTTGGACACACTGGTATAATGCCTGCTGCTATCAAAGCTTGTGAAACAGTTGACATTTGTTCAAAACAAATAATTGATAAAGCCATTTCTGAAGATTATACTATTTTAGTTATTGCTGACCATGGAAACTCTGACATAATGATTAATAAAGACGGATCTCCTAATACTGCCCACACCACTAACATGGTTCCTTTGATTTTAATTGACAAAGACTTTAAAAAAGTTAAAAATGGTATCCTTGGAGACATAGCTCCAACTATTCTTGAAATAATGAATATTGAAATTCCTGAAAAAATGACCTGTAAATCTTTAATTTATTGAAAGTGAAAAAAATTGTTCTATTAATTATTATTGCAGTAACTTTTAGTTGTAATAATTCGAAAAATAAAAAAAGTTCTGAACCAGAACTTAATGAGTACACTGATATTATTGGAATATTTGAAAGAAAAGAACTTAATAATAATCCACACGCAGAATGGTTTAATCAAAATTACTCAGATTATAATCTTGATCAGGAAATTTTAGATAAACTAAAACCATTATTTAAAGATATACAAATAACTGTTTTCATGGGTACGTGGTGCTCTGACAGTCGAAAAGAAATTCCCGTTTTCTATAAATTAATTGACAAACTTAAAATTAGTGAGAAGTCAATTGAATTAATTGGAATGTCATTAGAAAAAACTACGCCTGACAGTCTTGAACTAAACCAAAACTTAATAAATGTTCCAACTTTTATATTTAAAAAAGATGGTAAGGAAATAAATAGAATAGTAGAATTTCCATTAGAAACAATTGAAAAAGATATATTAAAAATTTTAACTACTAACGATTATCAAAATCCATACGATTTTTAAAATGAGTTTAATTAAAAGCCTTGAAGAAATAGAGTTAATCCAAGAAAGTGCTCAACTAGTTTCTAAAACTCTAGGAATGCTTGCCAAAGAAATCAAGCCAGGGATAAACACTTTATTTCTTGACAATTTAGCTGAGACATTTATTAGAGATCATAAAGCTGAACCTGGTTTTTTAGGCTTATATGATTTTCCTAATACGCTTTGCATAAGTCCAAATTCTCAGGTTGTTCATGGAATCCCTAACAAAGACATTGTTAATGAAGGAGATATACTGTCAATTGATTGTGGCGTCTTAAAAAACGGGTATTATGGAGACCATGCATATACTTTTGGGGTTGGAGAAATTGATCCAGATATAGAAAAATTATTAAAAACTACAAAAGAATCGCTTTATGTAGGAATTCAACAATTTAAAACTGGAAATAGAGTTGGTGATGTTGGCTATGCTATTCAAAACTATAATGAAATTAGAGGATATGGTGTAGTTAGAGAACTAGTTGGCCATGGTCTTGGAAAAGAAATGCATGAGAAACCTGAAATGCCAAATTATGGTAAAAGAGGATCTGGAAAAAAATTTCAAGAAGGTATGGTTGTCGCAATCGAACCTATGATTAATCTTGGTAGTTCTAAAATCAATCAATTAGAGGATGGTTGGACTATCCTTACTAAGGACAGAAAACCTAGTGCTCATTTTGAGCATAATGTTGCTATTATTGAAGGAAAGCCTAAACTTTTATCAACCTTTGATTATGTTTATCAGGCATTAGGAATTAAAAGTGATGAGGAAATTCCTTTTAAATAACATAGATTGAAAAAATTAGTTAAATTTTTAATAAACACTGTACCTAGACCTTATTTGATATGGTGGAGTAACTTTTTTAGTCCAATTTTAGATATTTACTATAGAGGAACTAAGTTTAGCGATCCCATAAATGGAAAATCTTATAGAAAATTCCTTCCTTACGGATATGTAAATCCCAGAGAAAATGCACTGAGTCCAGGAACATTGTCTCTTGAAAGACATAGATTATTATGGCTGTTTTTGAAAAATGAAACAATTTTTTTTGAAAAAAAAATAAAATTATTACATATAGCACCTGAACAATCTTTCTATAAAATTTTTAAAAAACAGAAAAATATTACTTACATAACTTATGATTTAAATTCTCCACTTGCATCAATAAAAGGAGACATTTGTAATATGCCGTTCAAGGACAATACCTTTGATTTTTTATTATGTAATCATGTGCTTGAACATGTTGAAGATGATAAAAAGGCAATGAGTGAAATTTATAGAGTTTTAAATATTGATGGCACAGCAATTCTTCAAGTTCCATTAAATCAAAATTCAAAAAATACTCTCGAGGATAATTCGATCACGACCAAAAAAGAAAGAATTGAAAGATTCGGACAATATGACCATATACGATTATATGGGTTGGATTATTTTGAAAGACTTAAAAAAGTTGGGTTTAAAGTTGAGTCGATTAAATATTCATCCAATTTCAATAAGAGGGAGATTAAGAAATTTGGAATAATTGAAGATGAAATCATTCCTGTATGTAAAAAATTAATTAAAAATTAATTTTTTAAAACCTGAGCTATAAAAGGTTTGAATTTCGTTATTTAAATCCAAATAAATAATCATTCCATCTAAGGAACTATCACTATTAATCAGACTTATTGATTTATCAAGAGGCATAGCCATAAATGAAGTTGCATAAGCATCTGCAGTCATGCAATTTTCTGCTAAAACTGAAGTTGCTAAAATATTAGTTTCACTTGCACTACCATTATTGGGATTTATAGTATGTACTATTTTAATACCAGTTTCTGGTTGTATTATAAATTTTCTATAATTACCAGAACTAGCAAGCGCAATATTTTTTAAAAATATCTTTTGCTTATTTTTTTTAGGTTGTAATGGGTCAGAAATTCCGACTTTCCAATTGGTATTTGTAATATTATTAATTCCGCTGGCATACATTTCACCTCCAATTTCAACCAAATAATTATTAATATTATTTTTCTTTAAAACCTCAGATAATAAATCTACACAGTAACCTTTAGCGATTGCATTAAAATCAAGATACATTCCTTTATTTAATTGAACCAACCTGTTATCAAGTGATACTTTATCAAAACCAATAAAATTCATAATACTATCCACATTTATAGAATATTTAGAAGCTCTGTTAGGTCCTAATCCATAAGCATTCGAAAGTATGCCAGCAGTTGGATCAAAATACCCCTTAGTGTGCTTCCAAATTGATTTTGACTTATTAAAAACAGTAATAAAGTTATCATCAACTTCAATTGAATAATCTCCTTTATTAATTTTAGATATATCAGAGTCAGGGATATAGGTTGAAAGTGATTTATTTAAATCAAAAAAAATAGAATCAGTTAAAGCTTTTAAATTATTAAAAGGCTTTGTTGAATTATATTTAATCGAAAACTGTGTTCCTAGTGCATATCCTGAATAAGAATAAGTATTATACGACTCAGTACAACTAAACAAAAAACAAAAAAAGAAAAAAGAACTAATTAATTTGCTCAATACCCTCATAATTTATAATATAACTTGAATTCTTAAACAAAGGTAATTCATAATCATCAGAGTTTGCTAATCCAACTTTTGAACATAACAACTTGGCTTCAAATTTATTACAGTGCTCTAAAATTTTATTAAGATTTTTAATCTCAAATGTTTTTGGATTTTCAGGATATAAAATCGCTTTTACTATTATGAAGTACAGTTGTTTATTTTTGATACATACAAATTGAGGATTTTTTTCTAGAGAACTATTAATGGATAGAAATTCATAATTATCTTTTTCAAGATCCTTGCCAACGATATTCATTGCCAATCTATGAAGCTCTTTTTTACCTAATGGAACGGGTAGTAAATTATCCCCCAAAATCGTCAAATCTGACATTTTCTGGTGGAACACCAAAATCATCAGCCATTTTTTCTATGGCTTGATTCATAAGTGGTGGACCACAAAAATACACTTCAATATCTTCGGGATTCTCGTGATAATTTAAATAATTATCTATTACGGTTTGATGAACAAAACCAGTAAAACCATCTCCTTCACCATCTAAACTATCTTTAACTTTCCAACCGTCTTCTTCAGACGGTTCTGAAAGAGCTAAATAAAATTTGAAATTAGGAAAATCTTTTTCGAGAGCCTTAAAATGGTCAACATAAAATAGCTCTCTCTTTGATCTACCACCATACCAGAAACTAACTTTTCTCCCAGTTTTTAAAGTTCTAAAAAGATGGTATAAATGAGATCTCATTGGAGCCATACCAGCACCTCCACCAACATATAACATTTCGGCTTCAGATTCATTGATGAAAAATTCTCCAAAAGGACCTGAAATAGTCACTTTATCACCAGGTTTTTTTGAAAAAATATAAGATGATGCAACACCTGGATTTACGTCCATCCAATTATTTGCAGCTCTATCCCAAGGTGGAGTAGCAATTCTTACATTTAACATTATTTCTTTCCCTTCAGCTGGGTAAGAAGCCATGGAATAAGCTCTTTCAACTGATTCAGTATTTTTCATTTTCAAATCCCAAAGCTTGAATTTGTCCCATTCAAGTTTAAATTTATTCGGATCACCAGGATGTTCATCAGGATGAGACTCAATATTCATATCCTTAAAATCTATATCACACTCTGGAATTTCTATTTGAATATACCCTCCAGCTTTATAGCCCATATCTTCAGGAATTTCTACTACAAACTCTTTAATAAATGAAGCAACATTCCAATTTCTTACAACAGTACCCTCCCATTTTTTAATTCCAAAAACCTCTTCAGGAACTTGAATAATCATATCTTGTTTTACTTTAACTTGACAACCAAGCCTCCATCCTTCAGCAATTTCTTTTCTAGAAAAATGAGGCGTTTCAGTTGGTAATATTTCTCCACCTCCTTCACTTATTATACACTTACATTGAACACAAGTACCACCACCTCCACAAGCTGATGGTAAAAAGATTTTATTAATACTTAAGGTAGAAAGGAGTGTGTTTCCTGAAGATACTTCGACTTCATTCTCACCATTAACAAGTAATTTAACAGGACCTGAGGGAACTAATTTAGCCTTAACACCAAGCAGCATCCCTACTAAAAGAAAAATAATTCCTAAAAAAATTACAATACTAAATAAAATATAAGTTGAAATTGTCATAAAAAATTAAAGTTTAATTCCCATAAAGCTCATAAAACCAATGGCCATTAGTCCAGTTATAATAAATGTTATTCCTAATCCCTTTAAAGGAGCAGGAACGTTAGAGTATGCTATTTTTTCACGGATAGCAGCAATAGCAACAATAGCTAAAAGCCAACCTATTCCTGATCCAAAACCGTAAATAGCTGATTCTGTAATTCCAGAGAAATCTTTAATCTGCATAAAAAGTGATCCTCCAAGAATAGCACAATTAACAGCAATTAACGGTAAAAATATTCCAAGTGCTCCATATAAGGATGGAGAGAATTTTTCAACAATCATTTCAACTAACTGAACCATAGAAGCAATAACGGCTATGAACATAATAAAACTTAAAAAACTTAAATCTAGTTCTGCATACTCTGGGCCAAGCCAAATTAATGCGCCAGATTGTAAAAGATATTTATCAATTAAAAAGTTTAAAGGAACTGTAATAGTTAATACAAAAATTACAGCAAAACCCATTCCTATAGATGTTTTAACAGTTTTAGAAACAGCTAAATAAGAACACATTCCTAAAAAATATGCAAAAATCATGTTTTCTATAAAAATACTTTTGATAAATAAATTTGCGTAATCCATGATATTATTTTTTATCCTTGTTCAATAAGTTTTATATTTCTTGATCTTTGTACCCAAATAATTAAACCAACAGTGATTAAAGCCATTGGTGACAATAGCATAAGACCATTATCTACATAACCCATTTCGTAAATGGAATCAGGAATAACTTGAATCCCTAATAATTTACCAGATCCTAAAAGTTCTCTAAAAAATGCAACTAATATCAAAATCCATGCATAACCAAATGCATTTCCTACACCATCTAAAAACGATCTCCAAACTCCATTACCAAGTGCAAAAGCTTCTAATCTTCCCATCACTATACAATTAGTAATGATAAGTCCAATAAAAATTGATAACTCTTTACTTACATCGTATGCATATGCTCTTAAAACTTGGTCAACCAATACAACCATAGAAGCTACTACCACTAGTTGAACTATGATTCTTATCCTATTTGGAATTAAATCTCTTAAAATTGAGATAATTACATTACTAGCAGCCATAACAGCTACAACTGACAAACTCATTACAATAGCTGCTTTAAGTTGAACAGTAATTGCTAAGGCTGAACATATTCCAAGGACTTGTACAGTAATTGGATTATTATCATCTAAAGGATCAGTAAGTAAAACTTTATTTTTAGACATAATCAGTTAAGATTTAACTTGTTATTTGACACAAAAGCAATACTATTAGATGACTTTATAAAATCAAAATAAGGCACATAATGTGTTATTCTTTCTTTAATCATGTCAGTAACGCCATCTCCAGTAATTGTTGCTCCAGAAATTGCATCAACTTCATGATCATTTTTATCAAGATTTGAAGGATCATTATTAGTTTTCGAAACAGTTATACCCATAAGATTACTTTGAGCATCAAATAGTTTCTCATCAATAAACCTTTCAATAAACCAATCTTGAGTGATTTCTGCACCAAGACCTGCTGTTTCTCCAACGTGATCAAAAACTACTCCTTTGATAGTATTTAAATCTTCTTTTATAGAAATATATCCGAAAATCGCATTCCAAAGACCATTTCCTCTAATTGGAATTATATAAAATTTCTCAGAATCAATTTCAGCAACATACAAAGGAAAATCTTGATTTTCAGGTGTTTTTTTTAATTCTAGTGCAAGTTTAACGTCTTTGAAAACATTTACTGAGTTATCTATTGAACCATCACTTTTAATAGCTAATTGTTCTGTAATATATTGATTGAAAAGTTTTTCAGCTCCATCTCTGTCTGTCTGAATTCCAACAGTTGAAAGTATGTTCTGCATTTTTTCTTTTCTTACATTTTCATTTTGTAAATCTTTTAAAGAGTATGACGTATATGCAAGTACTGACGCTACAACAAATACCATCAAAGTAGCAAATAAAAAAGTGTATGTATTTGAATCTCTATTCATATTATGCAACATTTAAGTTAGAATTTAATTTTCTGTTTAATCTTTTTTTAATGTTTGCTTCAATAACATAATGATCAATTGTTGGTGCAAATACATTCATTAATAGAATAGCTAACATAACTCCCTCAGGATAAGCAGGATTAAAAACTCTTATAAGAATACAAAATAATCCAACTAAAACTCCATAAATCCACTTACCTTTCGTTGTTTGAGCAGCAGAAACCGGATCAGTTGCCATAAATACTACACCAAAAGCAAATCCACCAACTATTAAATGATTAAACCAACTAAAATTCATTAGTTCGTTAGCACCCCATAAATTAAATAATAGTCCTGTTGCTGCGGCACCTAAAACACTTCCTAACATTATTCTCCAACTACCAACTCCGGAATAAATTAATACAGCGGCTCCTATTAAAACCATTAAAGTAGAAGTTTCTGCAATTGAACCTGGAATCGCTCCATAAAACATTTGAGAAACATCATATGGAATTGTACTTTCACCTGAGGCTAACATTCCTAATATAGTTTCACCAGAAATACCATCAACATTTGATGCTTCAGAAACCCAAACTTTATTTCCTGACATGTAAGTAGGATAAGCAAAAAAAGCAAAAGCTCTAGCTGTAAGAGCTGGGTTTAAGATATTCATTCCAGTACCACCAAAAGCTTCTTTACCAATTAAAACAGCAAAAGCAACAGAGAGGCCAACCATCCACAATGGTATGTCAATTGGCATAATCATTGGAATTAAAATACCTGTTACCAAGTAACCCTCATTCACCTCATGTCCTCTAAAAATTGCGAAAGCAAATTCGATAGCAAGTCCAACAATGTAAGAAACTGCTATCATTGGAACTATTTTAATAGATCCATGAATAATTGCATCTAGTGTTGTAAAAGCAGAACCTAGCTGAGAATAATATTGAAAACCAGTATTATATATTCCGTATAATAAAGCAGGTAAAAGCGCTATAATAACTGTAATCATTGTTCTTTTTAAATCAACAGCGTCTCTTATATGTGCTCCGTGTTTAGTAGTATGGTTGGGGACAAATAAAAAAGTATCAAAAGCGTTTACTGCAGGCGCATACTTTTCAAATTTTTCACCTTTACCAAAAGGCTTCTTTACAGTATCTAAAATTTTTCTAATATTCATTTATATAATAATATTTTTATCCAACTTCTGAAATCATTAAATCTAAACCTTCTCTAATTATTTTTTGAGCTTCAATTTTTGAAGACGATGTGTAATCTATTAAGGCAAAATCTTCAGGTGCCACTTCGTAAATTCCAAGATTTTCCATTTTTTCTATATTTCCAGACATACATTCTTTTAACAATTGCATTGGAAAAATATCCATTGGGAAAACACTTTCCATTTCACCCGTAACAACAAAAGCTCTTTCTTCCCCATTTAAATTAGTATCTAAATCATATTTTTTATTTGGAAATAACCAAGAAAACGAAGTTTTATAAATACTTGGAACTTTATTATTGATAAAAGGAATCCATCCAAACATTCTATAGTGATTCCCCTCTCTTAAAACTGAAAGTGTATTGTTATAAAATCCAAGATAATTATCTTTATTTACAGGACAGCCTGTTAATACATCTCCATTAATGTATCTTAAACTATCTTCAGAATTAATACCAGCATCACTTAAAATATTCGATAATTTTGACCCAACAATTGTTTTATAATATTGAGGATATTTTACTGGAGGACCTGAAACGGCAATTGTTCTAGTAGGCTCATATAATCCGGTTAAAAATAACTTTCCAATTATTGCAACATCTTCAGCGCCTAAGGTCCAAACTTTTTCACCGATATTAACAGGATCTATGTGATGAATTTGTACACCAACATTTCCAGCAGGATGTAATCCTGATACATTATGAATCGAAATATTATCGATTTCCTGAATAAATGAATTATGGTTTTTTTCAATACAAACATTTAAATCTCCTTTGCATAGTTTATTTAAAATATCTAAGCCTGCCTTAAACTCTTCTTTTTGATCACTTAAAATAATTTCAATATCTGCTGCAATTGGTGCAGAACTGACAGTTGAAATAAAAATAGATTTAGGAGTATCATTTGGGTTTGCTATTATATCATATGGTCTCTGCTTAATGAAAGGCCAACAACCAGATATTAATAAAAGTTCTAATACATCATTTCTTGAACAAGATTCTATTTTGGAAATTTTATGTTTTTTTATTTTTTGTTTATCATCACTTTTGATAAGGATTTCTAAGATTCTTCTTTTTGCAACTCTAACTATATCAGTAACAGTTCCTGAAACTGGTGAACAAAATTTTATCTCAGGATTATTTTTTGAATAAAAAACAGGGTCGCCCGTTTGAACTTTATCACCAACTTTAACTTCCATTTTTGGAGTTATTAAATGAAAATCTGAGGGGTTGATTGAAACAAATTTTGGAAATGAAGCTTTTTTTATAATATTCTCAGGAGCTCCTTTTAAATTAATGGTTAAACCATTCTTAATTCGAATGTCATTTGACATAATTATTTACTATAAAATAGAGCGCAAATTTATTAATTAAAAGCTATTTCTAAAAGCTGATTTAAGATATTATTTTTATTTATATTCATTCTAAATAGTGTTTTCTAACAAAATGAATTTGATAAAAAAAATTAACTTTAATTTTTTATGAAAAAAATAAATAAATTTTCAATAAACATATTAGTTTTTTTAATGATGTTTTTAACGAACTACGGGCAAATAAAAGAAATGCCAGAAAATATTTACAGTGTAGATATTGAAGGTTCAAAAATGAATTATCCGATTTATAGCTTAAAGGATCAAATATTCTTTTCTTTTGATGATCTAAACATTAAGCAATCAAGTTATTATTATAAAATAAATCATTTTGACTATGATTGGAATCCTTCAAAAATTTTAAAATCTGAATATATTGATGGTTATGATGATAATTTAATTGAAATTTTTGAAAACTCTTACAATACATTAATCGATTATACTCATTATCAAATTTCTATTCCAAATCAAGATCTTCAATTAAAGATATCAGGAAATTATTCAATTAGTATTCACAATAATAATGGAGATTTTATGTTTGAAAAGAAATTTTCTGTTTTAGACAAAAAAATCTCCACAAATATTAAAATAAAAAGATCTAAAGATTTAAAAAAAATTGAAAGTCATCAATACATTGATATTTCTATTAATTGCATTAATTGTAACGAATTAAACGGGAATTCCTCAGATTTAAAAATAGTTATTATTAAAAATAATAATTGGAATAATTTGAAAGTAATAGAAAAACCTGATTATTTTTTTAATAACAAACTCATTTTTAAAGATATTGCATTTGAAGCTGGAAATGAGTTTTTAAGTTTTGATAATTCTAAAATAAATTCTACCAATCTTAAAGTTTACAAAACTGAATTAAATAATTTTTATGAAACTTTTTTAAGAACTGACTCTGATAGAAGAAACAGTATTTATCAGTACAATCCTGATATTAACGGATCATTTGTAATTAATAATACTTTTAATAATCCAGAAATTGAGAATGATTACTCACTAGTGAAATTCAGTGTTAAACCTAAATTATTAAACAATAATGATAGAGTTTTTATAATTGGGGAGTTTAACGATTATATATTGTCAAATAAGTACGAACTTAAATTTGTAAATGACAGGTATTTTGGAGAATTTAAATTCAAACAAGGTTTCTACAACTATATTTACTGCTTTGTCGGATCAGACCAAAAATTAAATTTTTATTCTGGAAATTTTTGGGAAACTGAAAATAATTATACAGTACTAGTTTATCACAAAAAATTAACTGAAAAATTTTATAAATTAATTTCAATTAGTGAGACATCTAGTGTTAATATTAAAAATTAAAAAAGCTATTTAAATTCTTGTTTTAAATATATAACTTAGCTAAAATGATTAATCAAGTTACTAGAGGAATTAAAATTTCCGTCAAAGTTTTATATGATGGCTCTTATTTCAAAAACTATATTTTGAACTATTCTTTTAGTTATACAATATCCATAGTAAACCAAAGCAAGAATTCAGTTCAACTTAAATCAAGACATTGGAGAATTTTTGATTCTTTAAATAATGATATAATAATAGATGGTGAGGGTGTCGTTGGAGAAAAGCCAATTATTAATCCAGGAGATTCTCATGTATATTCATCAGGCTGTTTAATAACATCTACTGTAGGTGCTATGAGAGGATTTTTCAATATGATAGATATCAATACTGGAAAGAAATTTAGAGCATATATACCTGCTTTTAAATTAAACTCTCCTCAAGCACTTAATTAATAATATAAAAAAAATTCTATGTTCAAGGTTCCACAGTTAAAAAATGAAGAAATTAAAGATTACTTAAAAAACTCTGATGAAAGAATTGAAGTTCAAAGTACATATGATTCAATGTATAGTCAAAATATAAAAATTCCACTTTACATAGGAGAAAATGAAATCTATACTGAGGAAAGAAAAAATATTAATCCTCCTCATGATCATAAAAAAGTAGTGGGTAATTTTTCAATTTGTAATGAACAACATGTTCATGATGCAATTAACAATTCATTAAGTATTAAAAATAAATGGACTGAAACATCATGGCAAGAAAGAGCATCAATTTTTTTAAAAGCCGCAGAATTAATTGCAGGTCCGTACAGAGCAAAAATAAATGCTGCAACTATGATTGGTCAGTCAAAAACTATTTTTCAAGCAGAAATTGATGCTGCGTGTGAACTCGTAGATTTTCTTAAACTAAATATAGTTTACATGAACGAAATTTATCAAGAACAACCAATTACTATTGGTGAAGTTTCAAATAGACTGGAATATAGACCTTTAGAAGGATTTGTTTATGCAATCACTCCGTTTAATTTTACTGCTATAGGAGGAAATCTTTGTGCTAGTGCTGCTTTAATGGGTAATGTTGTTTTATGGAAACCTAGTGATCATCAAGTTTACAGTGCGAAAATAATTATGGATGTCTTTAAAGAAGCTGGTCTTCCAAAAGGGGTTATAAATCTTGTTACTGGTGATCCAGTGATGATTACCGATATTGCATTAAAAAATTCTAATCTTTCTGGTATTCATTTTACAGGATCTACAGATGTATTTAAATCTCTTTGGTCAAAAGTTGGGTCCAATATTAATATTTATAGAGATTACCCTAGAATTGTAGGTGAAACTGGTGGAAAAGATTTTATTTTTTCACACCCATCAGCTGATTCAAAAATAGTTTCAACAGCTATAGTTAGAGGAGGATTTGAATATCAAGGTCAAAAATGTTCTGCGGCATCCAGAGTTTATATTCCCAAGTCTAAATCTGATGAAATTATTAAAAATTTAGAAAATCAAATAAGCACAATTACCATGGGCTCTCCAATAGAATTTGAACACTTTATGACCGCTGTAATTCATGAAAATTCTTTTGATAAAATAGTTAAATACATTGAAATAGCTAAAGATTCTGATGAAGCTGAAGTTATTATTGGGGGTAATTATGATAAATCAAAAGGTTATTTTATTTCACCAACAATAATTCTAACTACAAACCCTAATTTCATTACAATGGAAAAAGAAATATTTGGACCTGTAGTAACTCTTTATGTTTATGAAGATAATGATTGGAAAGAGACTTTAGCAATAGTCGATAAAACATCACAATATGCTTTAACTGGTGCTTTTATTTCTAATGATAGAGAAACTATTGATTATGCATTAAAAACTTTGAGATATAGCGCAGGTAATTTTTATATAAATGACAAACCCTCTGGAGCTGTTGTTGGTCAACAACCATTTGGAGGCTCAAGAGCATCTGGAACAAATGATAAAGCCGGATCAAAATTAAATCTTTTAAGATGGGTATCCCCTAGATTAATTAAAGAAAATTTTAATCCACCAAATGAGTATCCTTACCCATATATGGCATAGGTAAATAAACTATTTTTTTTGTTTCAAAAAAAGTATCATTGAAATAGCTACTTATTTTAATAGTTTTTGCAGTTTTAAAAAATTTTAATTCGGATGTTAAATCACCACCTTTTAAATATAAAATTCCATTTTTTAACGAATTTTTACTAGCTAACGAGATCTTTCCATCAACTATTTTAATAAAATTAGACATATTAGTAACTGCCCTACTTATAATAAAATCATATTGCTGATCAACACTTTCTGATCTAGTTTTTTCAGCAATTACATTTTTAAGACCAAGTTCATTAACTATTGCTTTCACTACTTTAATTTTTTTTCCAATTGAATCAATTAAATGAAATGTAACATCAGGAAACATAATTGCCAAAGGAATACCAGGAAACCCACCTCCAGTACCAACATCAAGAATTGTAGTATTGGGAATAAATTTGATAATTTTTGCAATACTTAAAGAATGTAAAACATGTCTAATATTTAATTCTGAAATATCTTTTCTTGATATAACATTTATTTTATTATTCCAACTTTCATACAGCTTTGCTAAACTTTCAAACTGTTTGTATTGAGAATCTTTTAAGTCGGGAAAATTAGATTTTATTATGTTCAAAACTTTTATTTATTTAATCTAAATTACATCAATATTTTTATCAAAAAAGATATCTTTATTAATATTCACTATAATTATTATTCATGAAACAAAACACTGTTAAGTTCTCAAGAAACGATTCAAAAAAGTTTTTTAAAACTTTAAATAAAAGAGTTAATGATTATTTTAAAGAAAAAAATATTACAAAAAATGGTAATTGGAAAATTTGGTTAAAAACAATAGTAATGTTTGGTTTGCTTATAACACCATATGTTTTGATATCCACCCTAACTATTCCAACTTGGTTTCAAGTATTACTATCAGTTGTTATGGGAATTGGTTTAGCAGGTATTGGAATGAATGTAATGCACGATGGAAATCATGGCTCTTTTTCAAATAAAAAATGGATAAATAGGTTAATGGGAGGTAGTATATATTTATTAGCAGGAAATAGGTATAACTGGCAAGTCCAACACAATGTTTTACATCACACATACACTAATATTCATGGTCATGATGAAGATTTAGAAGCGGGAAGAATTATAAGGTTTTCAAAACATTCTGAGTGGAGATGGTTTCATAAATTTCAACATCTTTACTCTGTTTTACTTTACGGATTGTTGACTTTAAATTGGGCAATTACAACGGATTTTCTACAAATGAAAAGATACATGAAAAAAAAATTGTCTCATGGAAAATTCCCTAATCCATTTGCAAACTGGACTAAACTAGTAATATCAAAAATACTTTATTTTTTATTCTGGATTTTTATTCCAATTTTAGTTTTTAATATTGTTTGGTGGAAAGTTTTTCTGTCATTTGTAGTTATGCACTATACAGCTGGTCTAATATTAAGTTTAGTTTTTCAATTAGCTCATATTATGGATGAAGCTGATATGCCCTTACCTGACTTAAATGGAAATATTAAGAATACCTGGGCAATTCACCAGCTAAACACAACAGTAAATTTTGCAGCAAATAATAAATTAGTCAATTGGTTTACAGGTGGTTTAAATCATCAGGTAGAGCATCATATTTTTCCAAATATTTCACATGTACATTATAATAAAATTGCTAAAATTGTAAAAAAAACTTCTAGTGAATTTAACCTTCCTTACAATGAATTTAATACATTTTTCGATGCAATAAGAGCCCATTTCCAATTTCTTAAAACCATGGGTATAAAACCTCAAAACTCTTAATTTAAATTTAAAATGATAAATAAACTTTCTAAGAGAATTAATAATTTGCCTGTTTCCGCTACTCTAGCAATGGCTGCAAAAACTAGAGAATTAAAAGAAAATGGTATAGACGTTATTGGATTAAGTCTTGGTGAACCAGATTTCAATACACCTGATTTTATCAAAGATGCTGCTATTAAAGCAATAGAAGACAATTATAATTCATACACTCCAGTAGACGGATACGTAGATTTAAAAAAGTCTATTTGTAAAAAATTTAAAAGAGATAATGGATTAGAATACAAACCAGATCAAATTGTTGTTTCTACTGGCGCAAAACAATCAATTGCTAATACTGTTCAGGTATTAGTAAATCCTGGCGATGATGTTTTACTTGTAGCACCATACTGGGTCAGTTATTCTGCAATTGTTACGTTAGCTGAAGGAAATCCAATTGAAATTAGATCAGATATATCTAGTGATTTTAAAATTACACCTCTTCAATTAGAAAAAGCGATTACCAATAACACTAAACTAGTAATAATTAACTCTCCTAATAATCCAAGTGGTTCTGTATATTCTAAAGAAGAGTATGAAGCACTTGCAAAAGTTTTAGAAAAGTTTCCTAATATATATATATTATCTGATGAAATTTATGAACATATAAATTACGGTATTCCTCATTTTAGTTTTGCAAAAATACCGTCTATGTATGAAAGAACAATTACTGTTAATGGGCTGGCAAAAGCATTTGCTATGACTGGATGGAGAGTAGGATACATTGGTGCTCCAAATTGGATAGCAAAAGCTTGCACTAAAATGCAAGGTCAAATAACGAGTGGGACTAACTGTATAGCTCAACGTGCCTGCATTGCAGCGCTTGAAGCGCCTGTTAGTAAGATTAAGTATATGGTAGATGAGTTCAAATTGAGAAGAGAATTAATAATTAGTCTTCTAAAAGAAATAAAAGGGTTTAAATTAAACGAACCTAAAGGTGCTTTTTATGTATTTCCCGATGTTTCATCATTTTTTGGTAAAATAATTAAAGGAAAGGAAATTAATAATGCGTCAGATTTTGCTATATTTTTACTAGAGGAAGCACACGTGGCAACAGTGTCAGGAGAT